>Ga0080064_1000074_pt1 | contig 294790 bp, 287 predicted proteins | sample Subgrocontami54m_FD_69260 | JGI IMG/M metagenome (GOLD analysis project Ga0080064, IMG submission 69260) | Subsurface groundwater microbial communities from S. Glens Falls, New York, USA - GMW46 contaminated, 5.4 m (SPADES assembly) (version 2) ...
CTGGGCGGGCCGGCTGCTGACCGCCTGGGGCTTTCCACTACGGACCGTGCAGGCGGCGGCCATGCTCTTTCCCGCTCCGTTGCTGCCGGAGACGCCGCTACGCAAGTCGAAGCCGATAGTGGTAGGCGCCAAGTATGCATTTAAGGATCTGGTGGGCCGCTCCGCTGCCTTCCGCCAGGCGACTAAGATCGGCCTGATTGCCGCAGGTAACTCCCTGTCGGTCATGATCTCGGGGGAATCGGGCACCGGCAAAGAGATGCTCGCCCAGGCGATCCATGCCAGCTCCCCCCGTGCGCCCAAGCCGTTCATTGCCGTCAACTGTGGGGCGATTCCAAGGGAGCTGATCGAATCCGAGCTGTTCGGCTACGAAGACGGCACCTTTACCGGCGCACGCCGGGGTGGACGGACGGGGCGGTTCGAAGAGGCGCAAGGGGGGACGGTCTTCCTCGATGAGGTCAGCGAGTGCTCCCCCAGTACGCAGGTCGCCCTGCTGCGCGTCCTGCAGGAGCAGGAGATCACCCGGCTTGGCAGCGGCAAGCCGATCCCGATCGATCTGCGTGTCATTGCTGCGACAAATAAAGACCTGCTCAAAGAGGTCGCCAAGGGGCTGTTCCGGGAGGACCTGTACTACCGGCTTAACGTCATCTCGATCCACCTGCCCCCACTGCGGGATCGGCGAGAGGATATCCCCTTACTCGCGGCCTCCTTCCTGGCCGATGTGGCTGAGGCGCTGCACTGTCCGGATCTGCACTTCAGCGAAGAGGTGCTGCGCCACCTGGCGCTGACCCCCTATCCGTGGCCCGGCAACATCCGGGAGCTGCGTAATGTCTTGCAGCAGGTAGGCGTCCTGCTGTCGCGCCCAGAGATCCGATGGGAGGACTTCCCCGTCGCCATTCGGACACTGTCTGGCGAGACGCCCCAGGCCGAGCGACCCGAGAGTGCCGGCTGGCTGGCACAAGCCGAACGTCAACTCATCTGCCAGATTGTCCAGCAGTGTGCCGGCAATCTGTCGCAGGCAGCCCAGCAACTGGGGATCTCTCGTAGTACACTCTATCGGAAACTGGAACAGTTTGGATTAAAGCGACAGACGTTGATTGACTCAGCATGAGACATGTGGCGTGTGACAGGTGTGTCATGAACGGACAATCTAGAGACGGCTGTGTAATTATCGGGACAGACTAATGCTGCAAAATCCTTCGAATCTGTTTTATAAAGGTTGTTGCAACAACCAGCAAAGAGATCGTCATGTAATCTCTGTAATCGGCCAAGGCAATTCGATTGAAAGAGCGCTCACACCTTTTATAACGACATGTGAACAGTAAAGCGTTTGGAGGAATAGGTATGCGAAGAGTGAGCTGGACCGTGCTTGTACTATGTTTGACGCCGCTGCTTTCACCATTATTAGGGACTGCAGAGGGGCAGACACGAAGTGAACTAAGCCAACTCAAACAGGACATGAACGCGTTGCGGAAGGAAGTCGAGACCAAGAATGACATTATCAAGCGAATGCAGCAGCGTCTGGAATCCCTTGAAACTAAGATGCAGGCGGAGGTTCCGCGACGCGTAGAAGAAAAAATGACTGCGCTGAAGGAAGAGATGAAGACTGAAATGAAGACCGAGATGGCCGCGAAGTCTGAATCCTCCAAACTAACAGGGGGGCAGGTCTTTTTTAAGGGCGGGCTTGTCCGCATGGATCATCCGCGGAAAAACTCACTCTTAACGGAGCAAACCGATTCCAGCGATAAAGACGGTTGGCAGGTCGGAGGTGGAGTGGACTTACCTATCATGACGATCTTTAACAGTACGCTTCTTGGTGAGATTTATGTAGAATATGTTCAGACTCAAAAGACCAAAGGCGATTCATCGGCGAAGGTTGAAGATCCTGCACCAGACAAGGAGCTCGCAGAAGGCGGAGGACTGGAAAATGTTCTCACGGTCGGTGTTGCTCCGAAATTCCGATTCGACAACATGGGAGCCATCCGGCCATGGATGGCCCCCTATCGGCCATGGATCATCCCTGTCGGCTTGACCTTTAATGTTAATACCCCTGTCAACAAGGCTATCACCAATATCAGCGTGGGTGGAGTCACCGGATTGGGCATTGAACGGCTGCTCTTGAACAATCGGGTCAGCCTCGGCGTAGACTTCCGCTACTATTGGGGACCTGATATCCCGGATGAAAATCTCCGACACTTCACAACTGGCGGCTATGTCGGGCTCAATTTCTAGCCAAACCGTTGCCCCTTGAACTGGACAAGGAGGAACAGATAGTGGTCAGCCATTCAGCCATCAGCTCTTCTGAGACTGACAGCTGAGTGGCTGACCACTGAACGCTATTTTTTGGAGAGATATCCTGTGGGGGGTACGTAAGAAGAGGGGGAGGGTGCCAGGCCTTTCTTGAGAGATTCGACCTCCTTTTCCAGCTCTTGAAGCCGCTCCATGACACACCGGATTGCCTTTTCAGCAGGATCCGGCATATCAGTCATTTCTAAATCGATTGCCTGTGAGACACGTTTGCCGTCACGATAGATGACCCGCCCTGGTACACCCACTACAAGCGAGTTCGGAGGAACCTCTTTGACCACCACTGATCCTGAACCGATCCGACTGTTATCTCCTACTGTAATCGCCCCAAGAATGGTTGCACCTGCGCCGATTACGACCCCGTTACCGATCGTCGGATGCCGCTTCTTTTTCTCCAGACTGGTCCCACCCAGCGTAACCCCCTGGTAGATAGTCACATTCTCACCAATCTCGCTGGTCTCGCCTATGACGACTCCGATACCATGATCGATGAAAAGACCTGGCCCAAGGCTCGCCCCTGGGTGGATTTCGATCCCGGTCAGGAATCGGCCCACATGCGAGATGAAGCGACCAAGGGTCTTGAGGTTGCCTTTCCAGAACCGGTGTGCAACGTAGTGAAAATACAGGGCATGAAGACCGGGATAGCACACGAGAACCTCTAGTGCGCTGTGCGCCGCTGGGTCTCGCTCAAGAGCCGCTCGGATATCCCGTCTGAGTGTTGTAAGCACGCGACGCCTGCAGGTTAGTTTCGAATGGACACAGTCTCGTTTAACTCTCGCAGGAGTTGATCAAGATTAACGCCGTGGACCTGGGCACTGATGGCAATATTGTCGTACTCAGCCGCAGAGCACCCCAGGCAGGCAACACCATAACGAGTAAAGATCTGGACGGTCTCCGGGTACTGCCGCACAACATTATCAATCTTCATCTCTGCGGTGATCCTCATCAACCCGTCTCCTTTTCAGAGAAACCGCTGACTCGTCTTCTGCCGGTCGGTATGCGCTCCTGCATAGGCTAACCGGCGACTCATACGTCAGCGCACACTGAGCGGTTCCTCGCTCCACGTATTGACTTATCATATAAGGCGAGAATCCGTCATGGCAAGGGAATTTTTCTCTCGGGCGATTGCTGTTGACTTCCAGCCGAATGTCCGGTAGCCTGCCGTTGCTCTGCTTCTTCCAGATTCTCGATTACTGATTTTGTACGAAGCAGGTCATCCCGTACGTTCAACCCGCAATCGTGGCCAACGGAGGCTAAGGCGTGTCCTGACGAATCCGATAGCCAAGATGCATGCGGTCGTGGAACGCGTCGCAACTACACCTCAGTACGGGGGTGTCGCTTGTTCTTTTCGCTTGGTCAACCGGCACTCCTCGCTGATGCCCAGCATAACAATAAGCACCTTTCCACATTCTCCCCCGCTATCCGATGAATACAGTGTTATTCCGCAGTCTGGATGAACTGCATCACGACCCGTATGTACAGCCTATCAGAATAGTCGCAGCAGCCAGTGGGGCGGGTCCCCTGTATCTGGTTGGTGGGTACCTCCGTGATTTTCTGCTTGGCCGGAGTGGGACACGATCGATTGATCTTGATCTGGTGATCTGGGGACAACCGGAACTATTCGGTCGTCATCTGGTCACGGCCATGAGAGGCAGACTTATTCGCCTTGAGCCGGAGACGGTTCGAGTGATCGCACAGGTTACGGGGGTACTCATCCAGATCGACATCAGCCGACCTAAGGGCACCACGATAGAGGATGATTTAACCAGCCGCGACTTTACGATCAACGCCTTAGCAGTGAGACTTGACCTGCCAGATCCGCAGACGGATCCTCAAGCAGGTAAGGTAGCGGTAACCATGATCGATCCGGCTGGCGGGCTGAACGACCTCAAGAGAAAACGCCTGCGAGCCATTACCCCATCAGTATTCTCTCATGATCCGCTACGCCTGATCAGAGTAGTTCGCCTGGCGGGCGAGCTCAATCTCACTATTGAAGAGGCAACCCGGCGTACGATTCTTGAGAGGGCGGCGCTTCTTGATACGGTATCTGGGGAGCGGCTGCGGGATGAGTTGTTCAAGATCCTCGATATTGTTCCTGCAGTACCGTGGATCGAGTGCCTTGATGCCCTGCAGCTTCTACAGGTGCTGATACCGGAGGTCGAGGCGCTCAAATCAGTCCCAGCGAGCAAGCCACATCGCCTACCCCTCTGGGAACACTCGATTCAGACGCTTCGATCTGTCGAGAGACTGCTCGCAACCCTTGGACAGCTCTTCCCTGAAGACGCCCCCTGGTTATGTGAGCAACTGGATCGAAGGCTCGAGGCAGGCGTCACTACGGCCGCCATCCTCAAACTGCTTGGGCTCCTGCACGATATCGGTAAGCCGAAGACCAGGAGCATACAGCCAGATGGTCGGGTCCGATTTCTTGGGCACGAGCAGGCCGGCATACCGATCCTCTCTCAATTGTGCGAACGCCTTCGATTAGGTCGTCGGACAACGAGTTGCATCATCGACATCGAGCGACATCATCTACGACCGATCCATCTCTTTAGCAGAGAGGCGGTCACCGCTAAGGCACAGTATCGTTTTTTTCGGGAGCTCGGCGATATTGCACCCATTGTGTTGTTGCATTCCTGGGCGGATCTGCAGGCGACGATCTGCGGAGAAGCCGAGGAGTTCAGCCGCTATCAGCAACGCCTGTACGAGGCATTTCGGTTCTACAGAACAGAGTTCCTGACAAGCCAGGTAACGCCTATCGTCCGGGGAGACGATCTCATTAATGTATTCGGCATGACCCCGGGTCCTTTCCTGGGATTCGCACTCGATCGCCTGCAGGAGGCGCAGGCGACGGGACTGATCAACTGCCGTGAGGAGGCTCTGGCCTACATCCGGGAGCATCTGACATCGTGGCAGCAATCCTTCGAGATACGACCCTCTTTATGGTAAAATCATTGACAAGCCTCTGCGCTTTTGTTAGACAGAAGAGGGCGCGGGAGTAATTCAGTGGCAGAATGTCAGCTTCCCAAGCTGAACGTCGCGGGTTCGAGTCCCGTCTCCCGCTCCAGATGTATCTTTCGCCTCGGCATCTCCCCGGAGCGCCTTCTCTGCAGTCTTTGAGTTCGGTTGACACCGGGTCTAACTACTCGTATGCTACAGTTGTTATGAGGTAGCTTTCCGTGATTATTCCTATACTAGTGGAGAGCGCATGAAGACGCTTGGCATATTGGTTGGAGGCGGCCCAGCGCCAGGTATTAATGGCGTCATCGCTGCCGCCACCATAGAGGCACGCAATCGTGGGGTGCGTGTTCTCGGCTTCTATGATGGGTTTAAATGGCTTGTACGAGGCGATACGAGCCACGTGGTGGAACTCGCAATCGATGATGTATCCCGGATCCATTTCGATGGGGGTTCCATCCTTCGAACGTCCAGGGAGAATCCTGCCAAGTCTCCAGATACACTCCGCAATGTCGTCGAGATGCTTGATAAGCTAGCGGTCACACATCTGCTGACGATCGGGGGCGATGACACTGCCTTCGCGGCATACCGGCTGTCTGAGATGATGAAGGATCGGATCGCCATCACGCATGTGCCCAAGACGATCGACAATGACCTTCCGCTTCCGCAAGAGGTAGCAACATTCGGCTTTACGACAGCTTGTAACTTAGGTAAGGATATCGTCAGGAATCTGATGGAGGATGCAGTAACAACGAACCGGTGGTTCTTCATCACCGTTATGGGACGGCGGGCAGGCCATCTTGCACTCGGTATCGGAGGCTCAGCCGGCGCCACAGTAACGGTCATCGGAGAGGAGTTTCCAGAGCCGAGGATCTCCCTGCAGACACTGGTTGATATCCTGGAGGGGGCGATCATCAAGCGGCGCGCCTCAGAGAAGGGATATGGTGTGGTCATTCTCAGTGAAGGACTGGCCGACAAACTCGATCCCACGGATTTCGGCTCGGTTGAGCGGGATGGTTACGGGAATCTCCGCCTTTCGGAGCTTGTACTTGGGCGTGTACTGAAAGAGCGAGTCACTGAAAGCCTTCGGGCACGAGGTGTGGATGTCACGATCGTAGCCAAGGATCTGGGTTATGAGCTCCGCTGTACGCCACCAGGCGCACTGGATATTCTGTATTGTCGCAGTCTTGGCTATTGGGCCACCCGTTTTCTGCTTGACGGGCATACGGAGGCCATGGTGACCATTCAGGGAGGTAAGATGGTCCCGATCCCGTTCAGGGAGATGTTGGATCATCGAACCGGAAAGATCCGCGTCCGTTACGTCGACATCGAATCCGAATCGTATCAGACGCTCCGGGCATATATGATCCGTTTGGAACCTCAGGACTTTGAGATACCAGCACAGGTTGAGGCGCTTGCGCAGAGCGGGCGACTGGACCAGACCGCATTTGTCAACCGGTTCCGCTACCTCGGAGATCGACGGTCGTGAAAGCTGGGGTAGTCAGGGTAGGCGTATCGTTTGCGGAGGAGTCGGCACAATGAGAGACTGGAGGCAAAGTATTCAGCGTATCATCCTCGGCGTCATGGTCGTGTTGATGCCGTGTACGCTAGGGATGAGCCCCATGGCTTCGTTCGGCATACGCTGGGCCGACGCGCAAGAGATCGTCTTCGTCAAGGCGCTTGAGGAAGCGGAAAAGGCTATCCAGGAGGCGCGGGACTTTGAAGCAGATATCTATGCGCCTGAGGAGTTCACGCTTGCCTTAAACTATTTGGTACAGGCCAAGGACGAAGCAAAGGTTTTCCGGTCGGCGTCGCCGCAGGCGAAGCAGGACACTCACCTGTTCAGCGCCCGAAAGTCCGGAGAGGCGGTCAGCTTACTGGCAGAGCGGGCATTGTACCAGGCAAGGGTAGCGGGAACGAAGGCGGTAGAGGTGAAATCTACTCGCGAGATTACTGCGATCAAGGCACAGATTGCCGAGAGTTTTAATACAACTGTCAACCGAAACTTTACCTCGGAGCGGGAGCAGTTGTATGGCGAACTCGGCTCAAAGGAAGCTGTGCGGAGCGAGGCCAGACGGATGCGGATACAGGCTGAATTCGAACTTCGCAAGCTGGGATTGGAAGGGCAGGCCCAGTCGACACCACAGTAGGAAAGACACTGCTACTGCCTCAACCGATCCAGTTTTGGCTAGAGCAACTGACCGTTTTCTCCCAGCCCCTTTGGCCTTGAATTACCGCTTCGACTGTATTGAACTGTTTGTCGCCATCTCAGGCTCCCCACCCTGCGCCAATGATATGACTCCGAGGTGTATCATCTAAGGTTTTCCTTGCGCAACCAGATAGACTCATTTAGTATTTTATGGGAACCTAAGACACGTTCACAGCATAACCTCAAGAAGGCCGATATTCGTCAAGCGAGGATCAGGGGAATGATAGAACGGTTAGTGAGGGATTTGCTGAAGGAGATCGGCGAGGATCCCGATCGAGAAGGGTTAGTGAAAACCCCGGAGCGGGTAGAGCGGATGTTCTCCTTCCTGACATCAGGATATGGTAAGCAGGTCGACGATGTCCTAAATGAAGCGGTCTTCCACGAAAACTATGACGAAATTGTCCTGGTCAAAGACATCGACTTTTTTTCTTTATGCGAGCATCATCTACTCCCCTTTTTCGGCAAGTGCCACGTCGGCTACCTACCGGATGGCAAGATAGTCGGACTCAGTAAGCTGGTTCGTCTGGTAGAGATGTATAGTAGACGACTTCAGGTACAGGAGCGCCTTACCTCGGAGATCGCCAATGCGCTGTTGGCAGCACTGCGGCCGCGCGGAGTAGCTGTTGTGATGGAAGCCTATCATCTGTGCATGATGATGCGTGGTGTGGAGAAACAGAATTGCAGGGCTGTGACCTCTTCAATGCACGGGGTCTTCCGGGAGCGGATTGAGAGTCGAAACGAGTTCATGCAGTTGATCCGATCGCACGCAACATAAGCACTGATCTCTCTTCCGTATCGGGGACATATGATGGCGAAACACACCTGTTGCAAGCAGTCCGCATTGACCGAGACGCACTCTTCTACTATGATGGTAAGGTGATAGGGCGCCATCTGATACCAGAACACGGGCTGAATGTATTGAGGATCCTATGGGTGTTCACGATCATCATGCAGAAGCAAGAAAGATTGGGCCGATCCGGTACGTACGGCTGAGTATCACCGATAGCCGTAAGTCTGAAGACGACCACTCAGGGCGATTGATCGAATCGCTCTTGAATGAGGCCGGACATTGCCAGATCGCTTCGATGATCCTAAAAAACGACTCCAAGGGCTTGAGAGAGGTCGTTAAGAAGCTCAGTGAGGATGAGGTTGATCTGATTGTGATGACCGGGGGGACTGGGCTTAGCCGGAAGGATCAGACGATTGAGGCGATCAGCCCGATATTGGATAAGGTGCTACCCGGTTTTGGCGAGTTGTTCAGAAATCTGAGTTACTCGGAGGTCGGAAGCGCCGCGTTCATGAGCCGCGCTATTTGCGGGACGGTAAAAGGGAAGGTCGTCGTGTGTCTCCCCGGTTCAGAACATGCCGTCCGTCTCGCTCTAACGAAACTCCTGATACCGGAGGTACAACACCTCGTCTGGCAAGCATCTCGGTAAGCTGAGAGGAGGGGTAAGACATGGCGGAGCAGGAACGAAAGCATAAGCGCGAGACTGGTCATACTCCACCTGAAGCTGCCGAGCCAAATCCTGACACTGTCAAAAAGGGGAAGCAGCTCAAGGAGAACCTTGATAAACTCATGGACGAGATCGATGAGGTCCTTGAAGAAAATGCCGAGGAGTTTGTGAAGAGCTACGTCCAGCGCGGCGGCGAATAATCCGGCCGAGTGGGGTTGTATATGCCTATCTATGAGTATCGCTGCACGAGTTGTGGCCAGGTATTCGAGAAATTCGTCATGAGCCGTAATGCGCGCGTAGAATGCCCAAGCTGCCCAGGGGCAACAGTAGAAAAGCAGTTTTCAGCCTTCAGATTTAAAGGGGAGCAAGGGGTTGTCGGATCCGGCGTAAGAAGTGGCGGAGGCGGAGGCTGTGCGCCAGGTGGGTGAGCATGTGCCTAACCTCGGCGGGTCCGAGGTAAAGTGAGCTCGACAACGATTCTATTCCGCACAATCTTCTGTGTGGTCTCCTGAAGTTACGCCCTACACCCCATCTCACATACCTGTACAGGTCGCCCATCGTGAATATCCGGATCGTTCCATCATACGCAATACGCAATCAGAACCGATGCGCGCACATCCGTCATTATTGGGTTGCCGAGAAGCGGTGGAGGCGGCGGGCGGACTCGAACCGCCGAATAAAGGTTTTGCAGACCTCTGCCTTAGCCACTTGGCTACGCCGCCATGAGCGAGACAACGATGTGATGATGCAGCCACAGAGTCGGTACGATAGGGGCCGAGAGGTGGGCACAGCCTTAGGCAATATCCCGACTACGTCATACATCCGTTCGATAACGATTCGTGAGTTGCAGGGTTTTGGAGCGGGAAACGGGATTTGAACCCGCGACCCTCGCCTTGGCAAGGCGATGCTCTACCGCTGAGCTATTCCCGCAATCGCCAACAGACTATAGCGTCGGTGATCCAGACTGTCAAACGAAAATCGTCAGACCGCCTGGACCGTGAGGAGTTTGAGCACGGCCTCTGGATTAGCCTTCACCGTGACAGGCGGCTGCGCAAGACGGATTGCAGCATCGGGCTCTTTCAGACCATGCCCGGTGAGTACGCACACCACGATCGCACCCTTCGGAATATGATTCGACCGGCAGTATTTGATCAGTCCTGCCACCGACGCCGCCGAGGCTAACTCGCAGAAGACCCCTTCTGTAGAGGCCAAGAGGCGATAGGCGTCGGTGATCTCGCTGTCAGAGACCATGTCGATCTGTCCGCCTGACTCGACAGCAGCGGCTACCGCCCCATGCCAGCTTGCCGGGTTCCCTATCCGGATAGCCGTAGCAATAGTCTCAGGCTGCTCGATCACCCTCCCCAGGACGATCGGTGCCGCGCCTTCTGCCTGCCACCCCATCATCTTCGGCAACGAGGTAATCTGCCCGACCTGCAAATATTCCTGGTATCCCTTCCAGTATGCGGTAATGTTGCCCGCATTGCCGACCGGGGTAAAGTGATAGTCCGGACTCCGGCCAAGCCGGTCGCACACCTCAAAGGCGGCGCTCTTCTGGCCTTCTATCCTATACGGATTTACGGAGTTGACTAACACAATGGGCTGATCTGCAGCGATCCGCCTCACGATCTGCAGGGCTTGGTCGAAGTTACCCTCAATCTGCAGTACCTGTGCGCCATGGATCATCGCTTGAGCAAGCTTACCGAGGGCAATCTTTCCCTCTGGGATCAGTACAAAGGCGCGAAGCCCGGCCCGAGCCGCATATGCTGCGGCAGAGGCCGAGGTATTCCCGGTTGAGGCGCAAATGACGGCCCTGGCCCCCTCCTCCACCGCCTTACTGATGGCAAGGGTCATCCCCCTATCCTTGAAGGAGCCGGTTGGGTTGAGTCCCTCGTACTTAAAATAGACCTCCGCCTCAATTCCAAGCACGGATTGGAGCCGTTCAGCGCGCACAAGCGGGGTATTCCCCTCATTCAGGGTAATAACCGGCGTTCGGTCAGTCACCGGCAAGAACGCCCTGTATTGCTCGATAATTCCCTTCCATCTCGTCATCGTCATCATACGCTCAGTCGGTCACACCTTCGACCCTGAGGCAGACAGTCTCTTCACTGACTACGTCGAGCTGGTCGATGGCGCGAAGCGATCGTTGCATATCGCCCTCCGCCGCCTCATGGGTTAATATCACAATCGGCACAGCGCTCTGTTCATGGCGTCCTTTTTGGATGACGGAGACGATACTGATATTATTGCTACCTAGGATCCCGGTCACTCTCGAGAGGACCCCCGGCTTGTCGATCGCCATAATCCTGAGGTAGTAACAGGAATGGACGGTCGCCATGTCCTTCACCTCGGCCTCCGCCTCTGAGATCTGCGGAGGCAACACGCCCCTCGCGGTTGGATCATGCAGCAGGTTCCTGGCAATCTCTGCAATATCACTGACGACCGCAGAGGCGGTCGGCATCTGGCCTGCCCCACGTCCGTAGAACATAAGAGAGCCCACCGCGTCGCCAACCACGTAGACAGCGTTGTGGACGCCACCGACTGAGGCCAGTAGGTGATCTTCCGACACAAGCGCGGCATGCACCCTGGCCTCCAGCTTGCCATTGAGCTGCTTAGCGATTGCCAACAGCTTGATCCGATACCCCAACTCGCGGGCGTATTCGATGTCGGAGGCGTCGATCTGTCTGATCCCCTCCACATGAATTCGGTCGAATGGAACATAGGTTCCGAACGCCAGTGTTGCCAGGATCTGGAGCTTGTGAGCAGAGTCGATTCCATCCACGTCGAAAGAGGGATCGGCCTCGGCATAACCGTGGGCTTGCGCTTCGGCCAGCACGTCAGCGAATGGTCGCTTACTGTCCGTCATCGTCGTCAGGATATAATTACAGGTGCCATTCACAATCCCGATAATTGAGCGGACCCGATCGGCTACCAGCCCCTCTTTAACCGCTCGAATCAGCGGAATTCCCCCGCAGACACTGGCCTCAAATCCGATCGATACCCGACGCGCCGCAGCGGTCCGGTAGAGTTCAAGTCCGTGAGTGGCTAGCAGCGCCTTGTTGGCTGTGACCAGATGCTTGTTCCGATTGAGTGCCTCTCGGCAAAATCTGAGTGCAATACCGCAGCCCCCGATCAATTCCACAACGATGTCGATCGCGGGATCCTCCAGCACGGCCATCGCATCGGTGGTCAGTATGGTGGGATCGACGTCAACGTTTCGCCTGCGATGGATATCGATGTCGGCGATTCGACGGACTACAACCTGTCCGCCAAGCCGTTGCTCCAGCAGGGCGCCGTTTTCCTGAATCAGTTTTACCACCCCGGACCCTACTGTCCCGAATCCCAGGATACCGATTTGCACCGATTTCATCGTACGTCTCTCCTGCCTTACGCGCCCAGCGACGATGCCAGCCCACTTCGCCAGGCGGTATCGATCTCTGCAAGAGCAAGATCAATGCCGCATGCCGGGCTACGAAGCTTTAACCGCGTCCCTCCAACAGTTCCAAGAAACGCTACAGGAACCTGGCGTGCCAAAGCAATCGCCTCAAGTCTCGATCGATTGGATGCCTTCAGGGAGACGATAATCCTGGATTGTGATTCCCCGAACAGTAACGCATCGGGGCGAATTGTATCGTCGAGTTGGACATCGACACCAATCGGCGTCCCCGCTGCTCCCAGACACGACTCTGCCAGCGCGAGGGCCAGTCCTCCATCCGAGCAGTCGTGCGCCGAACAGATGATCCCTTCTCGAATCGCCTCGAGGCAGGCGCGCTGCACGGCCTGTTCCCTGACCAGGTCCAACAACGGCGGTTCGCCCTGCACCAGACCGAACCGGATCGCAAGATACTCGCTCGCCCCCATCTCTTCCTGCGTCTCCCCAAGGAGCGCCACCAGATCTCCTTCAGTCTTAAACCACTGACCTGTGGCATAGGCAACATCATCAAGGAGACCAACCATCCCAATCATGGGTGTGGGGAGGATCGCATGTCCTGATGTCTCATTGTAGAGACTGACATTGCCGCCGGTAACAGGCGTCTGGAAGGCCCGGCAGGCATCACCGATCCCCTTCACCGCTTCAACGAACTGCCACATGATCTCCGGACGCTCCGGGCTGGCAAAGTTCAGGCAGTTCGTGATAGCGAGCGGCTCGCCGCCTGCACAGATGACGTTTCTGGCTGCCTCGGCCACAGCTATCATGGCCCCTCGATAGGGATCGATGCTACAGTAGCGTCCATTGCCGTCAATAGATATCGCAATGGCGCGTTTACCCCCTGGAAGCCGTAGGACGACAGCATCTGACCCAGGTCCGACAATCGTACCCAGGAACAGCATATGGTCATATCGCTCCCAGATCCGCTCCTTGCAACAGAGGTTGGACGATCGCAACAGCTCCAGCAGGACAGCCGCATAGTCGTCAGGCAATGGAATGCGCTTCAGATCGAGCTGTCGCTGCGCATCGGCCTCGGCAGGGCGGCTACTCGGCCGGTGATAGGCCGGCGCCTCTGACACCAAGGCGTTAGCCGGGATCTCCGCAACCGGCCTTCCATGATCCATGACCCGCAACAGTCCCCCCGCAGTTACCTGTCCGATCACCGCCGCATCGAGGTCCCACTTCTCAAAGACCGTTCGAACTCGCTCTTCGCTTCCTGCCTTCGCCACGACAAGCATCCGCTCCTGCGACTCTGAGAGCATCAGCTCGTAGGCCGTCATCTCGGGTTCTCGTCGAGGGACGCGGGCAAGGTCTATCTCGATCCCGGTGCCGCCGCGGCTGGCCATCTCAGCAGTCGCGCAGGTCAATCCTGCCGCCCCCATATCCTGAACCGCAATCAGATCGTCACCCTCCATCAGCTCAAGGCAGGCCTCAATCAACAGCTTTTCACGAAACGGATCTCCAACCTGGACGGTCGGCCTTCTTGCTTCAGCTCCCTCGTCAAACACATCGGAGGCCATCGTCGCGCCATGGATACCGTCGCGTCCGGTCTTGGCCCCGACATAGATCACCGGGTTACCGATCCCACCGGCCTTGGCGAAGAAGAGTCGATCTGCCTTCGCAATCCCGACGCACAGGACATTGACCAGCGGGTTGGTGCTATACGGCTCTGCGAAATAGGTTTCGCCGCCAACGGTTGGTACGCCCACCGCATTTCCATACCCCGCGATGCCGGCTACTACACGGCTGAACAGATAGCGGTTCTTCGGATCGGTCAACGGCCCGAAACGAAGCGAATCACACAGCGCGATCGGTCTCGCACCCATGGTGAAGATATCCCGGATGATTCCTCCTACACCTGTCGCAGCTCCCTGATACGGCTCAATGAAAGACGGATGATTGTGACTTTCCATCTTAAAGACAAGCGCAAGGCCATCACCGATGTCAATGGCACCGGCATTCTCCCCAGGTCCCTGAAGGACGCGCGGACCCTCTGTCGGAAGCGTAGCCAGGTGGACTCGCGAGCTCTTATAGCTGCAGTGTTCCGACCACATCGCGCTAAACATCCCCAGTTCGACAAGATTCGGTTCACGGCCGAGCATCGCCATGATCCTGTCGTACTCGTCAGTCGTCAGGCCATGCGACTCCACAAGATCCGGGGAGATCACAACAGAGGTCATCATCGCAGAAGCCTCAGGCGTGGACAAAAGCGTCAAGTATCGATGCGAACATCAGGCAACCATCTGCGGAACCTAAGATCGACTCGGCGGCCCGCTCCGGATGCGGCATCAATCCCAGGACATTGCGGCGCTCGTTGCAGACACCGGCGATATTATCGAGTGAACCGTTCGGATTCGTCTTCTCTGTGAGCTCCCCCTGCGCATCACAATAGCGAAAGATGATCTGATTGCCCTCCACCAACCTGCTCCACCCACCCTGGTCGATGTAGTATCGCCCATCGCCATGCGAAATCGGCATCCGCACCACCTGCCCGGGTTGCATGGCGGATGTAAAGGGGGTATGCCGATTCTCCGCTCGCAGGTGAACCCATCGGCAGCGGTAGTGCAGACAGTCGTTCGGTAACAGCGCGCCTGGCAGTAGACCTGACTCGGTTAAGATCTGAAACCCGTTGCAGCTCCCGAGAACCAAGCCTCCCGCATCCGCAAAGGCAGCCACTGCGCGCATGACAGGGGATAGTCGTGCAATTGCGCCGGCCCGCAGATAATCACCATGGGCGAATCCGCCTGGAAGGATCACGCAATTGACGCCCTTGAGATCGGTCTCCTTATGCCAGAGATAACAGGCCTCCTCCTTCAGGACCTCAACAATGACGCGGGAGAAGTCCTGGTGGCTCCAGGAGCCAGGAAAGACCACAATGCCGAACTTCATCCCACGCTCCCATCTATCTCGAAGCGGTAGTCTTCGATGACCGGGTTTGCGAGCAGCCGCCTGCACATCTCCTCGACCTGTGCAGTAGCCTGCTCCTTCGTGAGACCCTGCAGCGTCAGCACCATAAACTTTCCGATTCGTATATCCGCCACCCCTCCAAATCCCAGCGTCTCCAGTGCCGACCTGACCGTATCCCCCTGGGCGTCAAGAACACCCGACTTCAAGGTCACATAGATCTTCGCGGTCATCATATTATAGCCCCACACGGGCAAAGATCTCATCCAGATGACGCAGATGATAGCCCATGTCAAAGCAGCTTTCAACCTCGTCAGACGAGAGATGCCGACAGATCTCCGGATCGCCCAGCAGGAGCGGCTTGAAGGCTTCACCTGACTCCCACGCCTTCATGGCATGTCGCTGTACCAGTCTGTAGGCATCCTCACGGCTGAGCCCCTTGCCGACCAGCGCCAGCAGTACCGCCTCCGAAAACACCAGCCCCCCCGTCATCTCCAGGTTGCGCCGCATTCGATCCGGATAGACCCGAAGTCCCTCAAGGACCTCTCGAAACCGGACCAATAGATAGTCAAGCAGGATCGTCGCATCCGGCAGAATAACCCGTTCTACGGATGAGTGGCTGATGTCGCGCTCATGCCATAACGGCACATTCTCCAGACCCGATTGGGCATAACTCCTCAGCAGTCTCGCTAACCCGGATACCTGTTCACAGACCACCGGATTCCGCTTATGCGGCATAGCCGAGGATCCCTTCTGTCCTTCGACGAACGGTTCCTCGACCTCACGCACCTCGGTCCGCTGCAGGTGGCGAATCTCGGTAGCGAACTTATCCAGAGAAGTCCCGATCAGCGCAAGTGTGAGCAGAAATTCAGCGTGTCGATCTCTGGAGAGGATCTGACTGGAAATCAGCGCCGGCTTCAGCCCGAGCTTGGCGCAGACATACTGCTCTACAAACAGCGGCAGGTGGGCAAAGGTCCCGACGGCGCCGGAGAGTTTACCGTAGGCAACGGTCTCTCTGGCCCGACGGAGGCGATCGAGATTGCGCTCCACCTCGCTATACCAGAGCGCCAGTTTTAACCCAAAGGTGACCGGTTCGGCATGGATCCCATGCGTCCGCCCGATCATGATTGTATGCTTATGGCGTCTAGCAAGATCGGCAAGGGTCAGTGAGAGTGCCTCCAGGTCTTCGAGCAGAATGTCTGCAGCCTGTTGAAGATGTACCGCCAGGGCCGTATCGACAACATCGTAGGACGTCAGTCCGAAATGGATATAGCGCGCCTCAGGGCCGACCCGCTCAGCTACTGCCGATACAAAGGCGACAACATCGTGACGAACCTCCCGTTCGATCTCCTGGATACGGTCCAGGTCGTAGCCGGCCCGCTTCTGGATGACGGCTAATGCTTCGCGCGGGATCACCCCCAGCTCAGCCCACGCCTCGCAGGCCAGCAGCTCTATCCGTAACCAGGCGGCGTAGCGACTCTGCGGTTCCCATACGGAAACCATTCGGGGGCGTGCGTAGCGGGGAATCATCGTGGTGAGTACTCAGGAGAGCAGGGCCGCTTGGGCAACAGGACCGATCGTCGTAATAGCAAACGTCTCATCACGCAACATCCTGCTCATCAGCGACTCGAATTGATGGGTGGATACTGCGTCGATGCCGGCAATGATCTGGTCCAACCCGTAGGGGCCCTCGAGATAGATCTCTGTCTTGGCCAAGCGAGTCATCCGACTACTCGTCCCCTCGAGCCCGAGGAGCAGACCCCCCTTGAGTTGATCCTTCGCTCGTTGGAGATCACCGGGATCGATCGGCTGATTCCGCAGATTGGCACACTCACCTCGAATCAGATCCACGACTTGGCCTGAGGACTCCGGACTGGTCCCGGCATACACGACCAGCAGACCACAATCACGATATGAGGCTTGATAGGAATAGATCGAATACGCCAGACCACGTTTTTCGCGAATCTCCTGGAAGAGCCGCGAGCTCATACTGCCCCCAAGCATGGCGTTGAGTAGGTAGAGGGCGTAGCGATCCTGATGCGCATGCGGAAGGCCATCCATGCCGAGGCAGAGGTGGAGTTGAGCCGTATCACGCTCCTCTACCCTGACCGTTGCCCGGCAGCTCGGTGGTGGAATGTCGGCGTGAACGGATCGGCCTTCAAAACCGTCGAATGCTCGCACCACCAGATCCACTAACTGCTCGTGATCTAAGTCGCCTGCCGCCGCAACCACAGTCCGATCCGGACGGTAAAAGCGGCCCATGTGGGAACGGACGTCGTCTTGTGTAAAGAGGCGTACGGTCTCTTTCCGCCCCAGGATCGGCTTGGCCACCGGGTGATCGCTCCAGATCGCCTCCGCAAAGAGATCGTGGATCAGATCGTCGGGAGTATCCTCCACCATCTTGATCTCCTGGAGGACTACCTCTCGCTCTCGCTCAATATCTTTGGGGTAAAGGTTGGAGTGGAGGAAGGCATCAGCCAGCAGATCAACGGCGAGGGGAAGGTGTGCACCCAGGACCTTTGCATAGAAACAGGTGCTCTCGCGGCTCGTGAAGGCGTCGAGTGTCCCGCCAACAGCATCAATCGCCATGGCGATCTCCTGCGCGTTCCGCCGCTGGGTCCCCTTGAAGAGCATATGCTCGATAAAGTGCGAGATGCCGGCGACATCGCCTGTCTCATCCCGCGAACCGACCCGTACCCAGACGCCGATCGTAGCCGACTTCACGGCCGGCATTCGTTCGCTGAGCACGATCATCCCGTTGGGCAATACCTGGCGATGACAGGGGAGACGGCTCATTACTCAGGACTACCCCTGCTCCGCCTTGAGCGCCCCAGCCGCTTCCAATACCTCTTTTCGACTCAACCGGATCTTCCCACTCTTGTCGATGTCGATTACTTTCACCATAACCTCTTCCCCATTCGACAAGACGTCTTCGACCTTCATCACTCGCTGAGCGGAAATTTGAGAGATATGCAGAAGACCATCGGTACCAGGAAGGATCTGGACGAAAGCGCCAAAGTCCATGATCTTAACCACCTTCCCTCGATAGATCTTACCAACCTCAGGGACCTCGACGATCCTGCCGATGATCGTCAACGCCTTCTGCGCGGCTTCTTCATTAATCGAGGCGATCTCGATCCGCCCGTCGTCTGAGACATCGATCTTCGCCCCAGATTCTGCCACAATCCCGCGGATCACCTTGCCACCAGGGCCAATGACATCACGGATCTTGTCTACCGGAATCATAATCGTGAGGATGCGCGGGGCATACGCGGACATGTTCGGCCTTGACTTCGCAATGGCGCGGTCCATCTGATCCAAGATGTGGAGACGGGCACGCCTGGCCTGATCCAGCGCCTTCGGCATGAGGCTAGGGCTGATGCCTTGGGTCTTGATATCCAATTGCAGTGCGGTGATCCCTTTCCGGGTGCCGGCCACCTTAAAGTCCATGTCGCCAAGGTGATCCTCAAGCCCGATGATATCGGTGAGAATCGCCGTCTGCTCATGTTCCATGACGAGCCCCATTGCGACCCCGGCCACCGCTGACCGGATTGGAACCCCGGCATCCATCAAGCTGAGGCTCGCACCGCAAACCGTAGCCATGGAAGACGACCCATTCGACTCTAGGATATCTGAGACAATCCGAAGCGTATAAGCAAACTCCTCCTTCGTCGGTAGCACCGAGAGAAGAGCCCGCTCGGCAAGAGCCCCATGCCCGATCTCTCGCCGACCAGGGCCACGCATAAACTTGACCTCGCCAACACTGAACGGTGGAAAATTGTAATGGAGCATAAACCGTTTGGTACCCTCTCCTTCGAGAGTATCCATGCGCTGCTCATCTTGCGAGGTGCCGAGCGTAGTGGTCACGAGGGCCTGGGTCTGGCCTCTGGTGAAGAGGGCCGATCCGTGAGTCCTTGGCAGGACTCCGACCTCGGTGGTAATCGGCCGGACGTCCTCGAGCGACCTTCCGTCCGCTCGTTTCCCATCTTCCAGGATCATTCGGCGCAACTCCTCGTGCTCGATATGCTCGAACAGCCTCTTGACGGCGACCTTCTGATCGTCTGGATCAGCAGCAAACTGGCCTATCACCTCATCAAGGAGCGCCTGCCGGCGGCTTCGCTGCTCCTCCTTGTCGGCGATTCCGGTCAAGGTTCGAAGCCCTTGGCGGGCCAAGTGGTTTACGCGCTCACCCAGCTCGGTATCTACGGGGGGAACTTTGAAGGGCAACTTTTCAGTTCGAAGTTCTTTCGCCAGCTCCAGCGTCATGTCAATCATGGACTGGATCCCCTTATGGCCAAATTCGATCACCTCCACCATCACCTCTTCAGTGACCTCATTAGCTCCAGCCTCAAGCATTACTATAGCGCTTCGGGTCCCCGCAACCACCACATCGATGTCGGATTCTTCCATCTGGGTATAGGTTGGATTGAGGACCAGCTTACCACCCACCCGGCCTACCCGGACTGCACCGATCGGCCCGAGGAACGGAATAGGAGATATGGTGAGAGCGGCAGAGGCGCCAAACACCGCCAGGACGTCAGGGTCGTTGTCCTGGTCAGCCGAGAGGACCGTGGCGATGATCTGGACATCGTGTCGATAGCCATCCGGGAAGAGCGGACGGAGCGGGCGATCGATGAGGCGCGAGGTCAGCGTCTCCTTCTCATGGGGACGACCCTCTCGCTTAAAGAAGCCGCCAGGGATTTTACCTGCCGCATATGCCCGTTCCTGATAATCGACAGTAAGCGGAAAGAAATCGATCCCCTGCCGCATCTGCTTCGACGCCACCGCTGTGACAAGAACGACCGTGTCGCCGTACCGGACCAATACCGCGCCATCGGCCTGCCTGGCCACGCGCCCGGCCTCGATACTCAACGATTTCCCTTCGATGATTTGCTCGACGCGGCAACTCATTTACGAATTCCCAACCTTTCGATGATCTGTTTGTACCGATTCGCATCCTTGCTCCTGAGATAATCCAAGAGCTTCCTACGCCGGGCAACGAGGCGGAGCAGCCCTCGCCGAGAATGATGGTCCTTCTTGTGGCTATTCAGGTGTTCGGTCAGATAGCCGATTCGCCCAGTCAGGAGAGCAATTTGGACATCCGGAGATCCGGAGTCGGTGTCATGCATTCGATACTGCCCGATGATTTCTTGCTTATTTGTCGACGCCTTAACCACGAAGCCCTATCCTCCTCTCTTCTTCAATAACTACTCAAAAACATGCGTACGATAGCACAGGCTCTCAGGGGAGTAAAGTCCATTCTTCCGGGGAAAACCCAGGCAGCACAGCAAACAGCGTATCTGCATGTCGCTTATCGTATTCGATCTGCTGTTGGAGCAATAATGGGCCATCAAAGCGCCGCTCGTCCCGCAGCCGATCAAGAAAGAAGAGTGTGAGCTGTTCTCCATACAACTCTCCATCCTCAGTCTCCAGCAGGTGAACTTCTACCCGCCGAATCTCACCACCAAAGGTGGGAGCCCTACCGACATTGATCAACGCCCTGTGCAATCTCTGCTTCAGCCATGCCTGCCCGGCATAGACACCATCCGGAACCATCAGATCAGTAGTCGCGGGAAGATTAGCCGTTGGGTATCCCAGTCCTTTACCTCGTTCAGCGCCACGCTCTACCAACCCGCGGATCGCGTAAGGCCGTCCCAAGTAGCGGGTGGCCTGGCGCAACTCCCCTCTTGCGAGCAGACCACGGATGAGTGTGGAGCTTACCACCTGACCGTCTACCGTCATCGCGGAAACCACATCAAGCTCAAACTGATGTTCTTCTCCAGATATTCTGAGCAACTCCGGTGTACCGGCTCTGGCCTTACCGAAGGCAAAATCGTACCCGATACAGATAAATCGCGCCCGCAGTCGATCAACCAGGCAGATCTTCACGAAATCGCATGGTAGAGTATCTGCCAGACATGGGGTAAATCTGACGGGAATCATCAGATCAATACCAAGAGCAGCCATAATATCCCGCTTGACCGAGAGGGGGGTAATAAGGGGAGGGGTATTTGAAGGATCTATAACCTCTAGCGGATGTCGCGCAAAGGTGAAGACAACCGCCGTTCCCCCTGTTTGGCGTGCTCGCCGAACCACGCGACCCAGGATCTCGCGATGTCCGAGATGCACTCCGTCGAATGTCCCCACCGCTACTGCGGGCGCGGGATATTCATCCCCTAAATCCTCAAGTCGCTCGATGACAATCATTGCCCGGCAAGCACTCGTACCGGCTTGAGGACAATCCGGCGCGGATCGACTGTTGAAAACTCACGGCCGTCAACCGTCGTCTCAGCCAGCGAGAGGAGCTGGCGACGATATCCCAGAACCCGGACAAGATCACCCTTCTCCACCTCAACCGGGAAACTGAGCAGCGTACTAGCCGGCATTTCGCTTCCCTGGACAACGCCGCGAGAGGACTCCGGGTGGACTCTGACAACCGGAAGATGCCCCAACGCCTCTCCGATAGGGATCAGTACGTCCCGGATGCGGCCATCCGAAACGATTTGCTCGAGCTGCTGCAGCGTCAATGCATCCTCAATCAAAAAACGACCAGAACGGACACGCGATAACGCATACAGGTGTGCGCCGCATCCGAGTACTCGACCAATGTCATCACACAGCGTACGAGCATACGTACCCTTGGAGCAACTCACGCGGAATCGAACAAAGGGCAGGTCAATCTCCAGCAGTGTGAGTTCATGGATCCGTACCGCAACCGGCTGCCGTTCAACCGTTTCGCCTCGACGAGCCAAACGATAGAGGCGCTCCCCACGATGTTTCTTTGCGGAGAACAGAGGCGGTATCTGCTGAATCTCTCCAACAAAACGCTGCAGCACATCCCGCAACTCATCGGGATCTACGGCGGTATGGTCCGCCTGAAAGAGCACCTTCCCATCGGCATCCAAGGTATCAGTGGTAATGCCCAGCCGCATTGTAATCAGATATTCCTTATTGGCCTGGGTAAGGAATTGCGCAATTCGAGTCGCCCGGCCAATGCAGAGCGGAAGTACACCGGTCGCCCTCGGATCAAGCGTACCGGTATGGCCAACGCGGCGTATCTTGAGTAAACGCCGAACCACGTCGACGACATCATGGGAGGTCATCCCCCCAGGTTTATTAATATTTAAGACCCCGCTTAGTTCCATTGCTCACGTCTATCTCATTGATTGCATGTTGTGTCGGCAGGATTGCGCTGTGGTTCCTCAAAGGCTTTTCGTGGACTGTGATAAAGCGGCGCCTGAGTGGGCTGCTACGCAGAGATGATCGATGCAGCGTCTAGCTCTCGCTTTCTCGCTCGCAGAGACTCGACAGTCTCCCAAGGGACCTCTACCCCTCCCAACTCGGCATCTGCGACAACTCCACCACCATGAAAATCGCTCCCGCCAGTAGGCGTGAGCCGATATTGCCTGGCGACGGCAAGCAGAGACGCCGAGATATCCTGGGTATACCCCTTGTAGTATACCTCCATCCCTTCAAGGCCCGCCTCAACCATTATCGGCAACAGTCTCAATAGGTCCAGGCGGTAATCGCTTGCCCCCACAATGATCGGGTGCGCCAGCGACGGTATACCGTGAGCCTCTCGGATTATACTTACCGCCTCCTGCGGGTTGAGCTTTGGGCCCTCAACATAACCAGGACCCCCTCGTCTCAGGAAACGAGAAAACGCCTCATTCACCGACGCGACGGCGTCGCACTCTACAAGGGCCTTGGCGATATGCGGCCGTCCAACCGATCCCCCATCCGCAATAGCCATTACACGGTCCCACTCGATCGAATGTCCGAGCGCGCCTAACCGCTCAACCATGGCGTGAGCTTGAGCAAGCCTATCCTCTCGCAGGCGTTGGAGGGTCTCTTGTAGGGATGGGTCGTTTGTATCGAGCATGTAACCCAGGATATGGATCTCGTCACCGTCCAGGTTCGTACTGAGCTCGATCCCAGGAATCACCTCGATGGGCAGGCTGGAAGCGGCATCACACGCCTCGGCGATTCCATCCACGCTATCGTGATCAGTCACAGCTATGGCACGGATCCCGATATGGTCGGCAGCCTTGACTAACTCCGCCGGCCGCAGCGCGCCATCGGAGGCCTTCGTATGCAGATGCAGATCGACGCGACTCGCCATGGTTATGACTCCTTCGTCTCGGTGGCCTCGATCTGCCGAAACAATTCATCCAGGTGCATGTCCCGCTCCAGCGAATCATCAATTGAGAATAGCAGTTCCGGAACATAACGAAGAGTAAGCCTCCGCCCTAACTCTCCACGGAGAAAACCAGCCGCACGCTTTAGGCCGATCAGCGACTCCTGGCGCTGCTTCTCCTCACCTTTGATCGAGGCGATATAGACCATCGCCTGTCGTAAGTCATCGGTCACGCTGACACGGGTGACCGCGACAAAACCAATTCTCGGATCCTTGACCGACTGCAAGAGCAGACGGCTGATCTCCTCCTGTATCAGGGTACCCACGCGGTCAGCGCGCCTACCTTGCATAACCATCCTCTCTGCAGCCAAGAGCCCGGTAGCCATCAATGTGTCACCAGCTCGATCTCGTAGTCGAGCATCATGGCCTCGGCGTCGGTCTCAATCAGGTTTACCACTTTGGCGAGCGTTTCATCGACCAATCGAGCATTATTGCTGACGCAGGCAATTGCAAGCGTCGCGCGTTGCCATTCATCGAGGCGATCTACCTCGGCAACAGACACATTGAAGCGAACCCGGATACGGTCCTTGAGGCTCTTGATGACCCGCCGCTTGCCCTTGAGAGAGCTGTTACCGGCCAAACGTAACTCGACGCGGCACGTTCCAACGGTCATGGACTAGCACAGTTCAAAGTTCAATGTTCAAGGTTGAAGGTCAGTGGTTGCGGGTTGTTATCAACGTTGAACGTTGAACATTTTCTAGAGCTTCTGCGCTACCGACTCGAGCTCGAATATCTCCAGCATATCGCCAACCTTGAGATCGTTAAAGTTCACGAGACCGATACCGCACTCAAACCCGTTTTGTACCTCCCGGATATCCTCTTTGAATCGGCGCAGCGATCCCACTCGTCCCTTATGGACGACCTTACCATCTCGAATCACACAGACCTGGCTGTCCCGGTACACCTTTCCATCGACAACGGATGAGCCGGCAATGGTTCCCACCTTGGGTACTTGAAAAACCTGGCGTACCTCCACTCGACCAATCGACCGTTCGACATACTTGGGATCCAGTAGCCCCTCCATCGCCTGTCGGATCTCGTTGATGGCATGATAGATCACCGTGTAGAGTCGAATCTCGACGCCTTCGTACTCAGCCAGCTTCTGGACCTTTGGATCAGGTCGCACATGGAATCCAACGATAATCGCATTCGAGGCTGCCGCTAACATCACGTCGGTCTCGGTGATAGCGCCTACCGACGCGTGAATCACCTTTAGCCTGACCGCCCCGGAACCGATCCGTCCAAGCGATTCGCGAAAGGGCCCGATAGAACCCTGCACGTCCCCCTTAATAATCATCCGCAGCTCTTTGATCTCGCCTTCCTCAATACTGCGGTGTAAATCCTCCAGAGTCATATGGCGTTTCGAGCCAATCATCTCCTCACGATGTTTTTGCTGTCGACCAAGCGCAATCTGTCGACCTTTTCGTTCATCGGAGACCACAACAAACGTATCGCCGGCCATAGGAACACCCGGAAGACCCAGCACCTCTACCGGAGTTGCAGGCTGGGCCATGTGAACTCTCTTTCCCTTCTCATTATTCATCGCCCGCACCCGGCCTGACTGCAACCCGGCAACCATCACATCCCCCACCTTCAGGGTTCCCTGCTGAACCAGCACCGTCGCAACTGGTCCTCGGCCGCGATCTAGTTCGGCCTCGATGATTATGCCTTTCGCTGCCCTGTGCGGATTCGCTTTTAACTCCTGAACCTCGGCCAGCAGGAGCAGCATCTCGAGCAGATGCTCCACCCCTATCTTCTTCTTGGCCGACACCTCCACATAGACCGTCTGTCCTCCCCACTCTTCCGGAACTAGATCGTATTCCGCCAACTGTTGCTTGACGCGGTTTGAGTCGGCGCCAGGTTTATCGATCTTATTGACTGCCACCATGATTGGAACGCCCGCATCCTTTGCGTGGCTGATGGCTTCCACAGTCTGAGGCATCACCCCGTCATCGGCCGCGACAACTAAGATCACAATATCGGTTGCCTGTGCTCCACGCGCCCGCATAGCAGTAAACGCCTCGTGGCCAGGAGTATCCAGAAACGTAATCTTGCCACTCGGCAGATCGACTTGATAGGCACCAATATGTTGGGTGATCCCGCCGGACTCCATAGCGATCACATTGGTCTCCCTGATCGCATCCAGTAAGGAGGTTTTGCCGTGATCAACATGACCCATGATCGTCACAACCGCAGGCCTTGGTAAAAGCAGAGAAGGATCCTCCAGCTCACTCACCCCAGCGTCCGTCGCCTCCAGGGGTATGATCTCTACCGTAAACCCCAGTCGATCGGCCGCCCCTTTGACCACCTCCACATCGAGCGGCTGATTAATGGTCGCCATGATCCCCATCTTGATCAACTGCTTAATGGTCTCGCTGGGGCTCATCGCGATCTTCTCCGCCAACTCCTTGACGGTGATCGTCTCCGCAATCTTCACTATCGGGCGTAGCGGTACAGAGGGTTCGCACTTACTCTGCTGTTCTTGAACATTGGGTTGAGGTGTCGGCGGGAGGATCGCCGCTACCCCCTGTTCTGCGGAGGCGAGTGGCAGAGGTGGCGCCTTTTTTGTATCCGCTGGCGCCACCGGAGTTTCACGAGGAGATGGAGGCGGCACAGAAAGCGATTGATCGAGGACCGCCGCACCCTTAGGGGACCGAATAGCGGATACGACCTTTGGCTTCTGTGAGCTCTCTTGCTCAATCGAACTCGATCGTACAACGACGGGTGCCGCCCTCTCAGTAATTAGGTCGGCCTTGGAGGGTGCCTTTGCCTCTGTAGACGCGGATTCGTCCGGCTTACGAACCGGGGGCTTGGCAGTTGTTGTCGCGGCCTCGGCCTTGCCTGTCCTCAGGCTCCGACCTTCCATAGACTTGACGTGCTCCACCGAAGCCGTCGGAGCCGTCTCCAGTGGTTTGGGCTTGGGGCGGCCTTTTTTATGTGTCGGTGCGTCTTTCAAAAGCGATCGCACATGGTCCTCATCCACATTACTGCTGTGGCTTTTGAGCGATAATCCCGACTGCTCAAGTCGGTCCATGAGATCTTTGCTCGACATACCGAGCAGTTTCGCCAGATCGTAAACTCTAATCATTCCCACGCCGCATCACCTCTAGATCTTCCCCGGTTCCTTGCTACCCACAGACCCGGCGGTCTCGCCATGCACCCTCTGTTGTGTTGATCGCCACCGGCATCTTTTCCAACATCGCTATCACCGCTCCTGCAAAGTGTGCATCCATCACAGCGACACACGATCGAGGCGCCACCCCGAGCGCAGTCCCCAACTCCTCCTTACCCATAGCCTGCATCCATGCGACGCCACCCTCGGAGGCCAAGCTCCGCAATTTCGCAACCGAATGCAGCGACGCATCTGCCGCACTCAGAATTAATCGGGCTGAATGGCGCTTTATTGTCGACTCCACCGCCTCTGTACCTGAGGTCACCTTACGAGCCCGGCGCGCAAGCCCAAGCAATGCGGTCACCTTACGCATAATACGGTCTTGGATCAACTTCTCAAGAGCCTCTGCGGTCATGGGTGCGTGCGCCGCCTTCAGGCCACGTGCAAACTCACCCCTTTTTATTGCCTGCTCCAGGCAAGTGCGGTATGGGCAGACATAGACCCCTCGGCCAGAGCCCCCGCCACAATCCACATCCAGTCTTCCGCCTGGAATAAGATAGATACGAACGAGCTCTTTCTTAGACCGACTAGCGCGACAGGCAACACAAGAGCGAACGGGTTGAGCAATCACCTATACAACATTCCTTGATGCAAGCGTAGCCTTCGCAGTCTCAATCAGTTTCTGGGCTGTCTTTGGACCAACCCCATCTACCTGGACCAAGGCGTCTTCCGATGCATCGGCCAGCTTTTGGCAGCTGTCCAGACCGGCTTCGATCAGGCGACCAGCCAGCTTTTCCCCTATGCCAGGTAACTCCGCCAACGGTATATCAGTACCGGTAGAACTCTCCACCACCATTACTGCGGATTCGCCCTCCGGTTGAATCTGCTCTCCCAGCTCTTCTTGCCGGGTTTGCAGGACCTCTCCCCGACCCCTGACATCTACCTTCCATCCCAGGAGCTTGGCCGCCAAACGTGCGTTCTGTCCACGTTTTCCAATGGCCAGCGCAAGCTGCCCGTCAGCTACAAGCACCTTTAGCGTATGCGTCTCCGGTACAACTTCAACGCTCTCAATCTCAGCTGGAGCCAGTGCGCTACGGACTAAGGAAGCCGGATCGTCCTTCCAGGCGATCACATCGATCTTCTCGCCCATCAACTCCCTCACGATAGCCTGGACTCGACTGCCCCGATATCCGACACAAGCCCCAACGGGATCGACGTTGCTGTCTCGTGAGGCTACAGCCACCTTCGCGCGCTCACCCGCCTCGCGGGCCACCTCCTTGATCTCGACAATCCCCTCGTAGATCTCTGGAACTTCGATCTCGAGCAGCTTGGCTAAGAGACCGGGATGTGTGCGCGAAAGGACAATCTGGGCACCCCTTGGTAATTTCTTTACATCCGTAATGCACGCTCGAATCCGATCGCCTACCCTGTAATCCTCGCGGGGCAGTTGTTCTCTAGGAGGGAGAATCGCCTCGGCCTTCCCAAGATTGATAATGACGTTTCCCTTCGCTACTCTCTGTACGATGCCACCAACCAGCTCACCCACTCTGGCCTTATACGCCTGAAATACGCTCTCCCGTTCAGCTTCTTTTACTCGCTGAATAATGACCTGCTTCGCCGTTTGAGCAGCAATTCGCCCAAACTCTCTTGTCTTCATCTCAGATTTAATCTCATCGCTCAGTTGAGCTTCAGGATGAAGTCGATGGGCTTCATCGATTGAGATCTCAACATGGGGATTCATCACCGTTTCAACAACCTTTTGTACTGTATACAACATAAAGCACCGAGATTGCTGATCGAATTCCACGCGCAGGTCAAGGGTCGCACCAAGGGTCTTGCGTGATGCGGAGAGGATCGCCGCGCTGACAGCCTCGATCAGGACTGCGGCATCGATTTCTTTCTCGCGTCCGACTTGCTCGATAACTTGTAGTAAATCAAGAGCCATTTTTATACCATGGTGTAGGGTGTGGGGTGTGGGGCTTAAAGATGCCCATGTACTGACCCTCTTTACCCCCCATGCCCTGCCTTTATAGGACTGGATCCAAATTCGCCTTCAAGATCAGACCACAGGGAATCTGTACAACCGTGCCATCCCCCCGTTCCAGCAATACTCGTCCTTCCTCACAACCCTTCAGAATACCAAGAAATCGCCGTTGGCCAGCAATAGCCTGCGAGGTGCTGACCCTCGCTCGCTGACCCATAAAGCGAATAAAGTCCGACTCCAGACGGAGTGGTCGGTTTAAACCTGGCGAGGAGACCTCGAGTGTATAGGGATGATCGATAAGATTCTCCACATCGAGTAGATCGCTCAGCTCTTCACTCACTCGCTGGCAATCTCTCAGGGTGATACCACTCGGCTTGTCGAGATAGAGACGGAGGACCCACCCACTCACTTCTCGGCGGAACTCAACATCTACCAGCTCTAATCCCAACTCCGTGAAGAGCGGTAGGGCGAGCGACTTGACTCGCTCTACAACCTTCTCAGACATATCACACCATCCCTTATAACACAAAGAGCGGGCATCTCGGCCCACCCACTGCAAAGTAGCACATTTTTCCTGGCCTGTCCAAGAGAAATCAGGAAGGCGTAAGGAAGCGCACTTATCCTTTCACCTTTTTTAATTCGGAAATGACACGATCCTTGAGATGTGCGGGAATCTCATCATAGTGAGAGAACTCTACGGTATAGTCGCCCCGATCGCCGGTGATAGCCTTTAGCTGTACAGCATACTCCAATACCTCCGCCAGGGGAACCTGCCCCTTGATAACCTGGGCTTTCCCTTTAGCCTCTACACCCATCACGCGTCCCCGCCTACTGTTCAAATCTCCGATCACATCACCCATACACTCATCGGGAACGATCACATCGACCGCCATGATCGGCTCCAGCAGAGTGGGGTGTGCTTGCAGCATACCCTTTTTAAACGCCAACGAACCGGCAATCTTAAAGGCCATTTCTGAGGAATCGACAGCATGGTACGAGCCGTCATACAGGGTCACCTTTACATCGACGACAGGATACCCGGTCAGGCTCCCCTCTTCCATCGCCTCTACAATCCCCTTCTCGACTGCTGGAACGTACTGCTTTGGGATGGCTCCTCCGACGATTTGATTGACAAATTTATACCCTCCACCGCGAGGAAGAGGCTCAAGCTTGATCCAGCAATCCCCATACTGTCCATGGCCCCCGGTCTGCTTCTTATGTTTCCCCTGCACTTCAGTCCGTCCGTGAATTGTCTCCTTGTACGGGACACGAGGAGTCTTCATCTGAACGTCGAGTCCAAACTTCCGCTTGAGGCGATCGACCGCAATCTCCAGGTGGGCCTTGCCCATTCCCGCCAGAATAATCTCCTTGGTCTGCGAATCACGTCGAATCTGCAGGGATGGATCCTCTTCCTGAAGCCGATGGAGCCCCACACTCATCTTCTCCTCATCCCCTCTTGTCTTAGGCGCAATAGCATACTCGATGATGGGGTGGGGAATGTCGATCGAGTCCAGACGGATTGGGCTTCGTTCATCGCAGATGGTATCGCCTGTCGATGTCTCCTTCAGCTTGACCACCGCCCCAAGATCTCCCGCCCCTATGACGGAAACCGGGATCTGATTTCTACCCCGTAGCAGTACGAGTTGACCGACCCTTTCCTTGACGCCTTTGCTGCTATTATAGACGCTGGAGTCTGAAGAAATCCTCCCGGAGTACACCCGCAACAGGGTCATCTTTCCGGCATAGGGATCAACGAGCGTCTTAAATACCAGCGCAGATAACGGGGCATCCTCTCTGTATTCTCTTACAAGCTGCTCTCCGCCCCTTGGATCGATTCCCGTACGGGCGTTACGATCTGCCGGAGACGGAAAGACCTCCGTCAGGCTATCGAGTACAGGGTGTATGCCAATGTTCTTGAGGGCCGAACCGCAAAGGACCGGAATAAGCCTTCCCCCAATCACCGCTCGCTGTAGCCCGACTTTCAATTCCTCATGCGAGAGCGTTCCGACTTCTAGATACCGCTCCAACAGTGTATCATCACTATCCGCAACGGCCTCTACGAGTGCCGCCCGCAACTGCTCTGCCTTGGGCCGCAAGTCCGGTGGGATCTCCCCTTCAGAAAACTTCCCCATCCTCTCGTCCTGGTAGACCAGAGCTTTCATTCGCAGGAGATCGACAACACCCACAAAGGACGTGTAGATACCTATTGGGAGTTGAATGGGGATCGCCGCCGGGCAGAGGTGCTGACGAATGTCTTCTAAGGTGCGAAAGAAGTCGCCTTGCTCCAGATCCAGCTTGTTCACAAAAATCATTCTGGCAAGACCTTCTGATTCAGCAAACGTCCACACCTTCTCCGTCTGTACCTTGACGCCAGAGACGCTACTGACCACAACAACCGCGCCGTCAATGACCCTCATGCAGTTGCGGGTATCCGTGAAGAAGATAGAGGCCCCAGGCGTATCAATCAGGTTCAGTTTATATCCTTTCCACTCACAAAAGGCGAACGCCGAGCTGACGCTCATCCTTCTCTTAATTTCATCCTCATCGAAATCGGTGACCGTCGTCCCATCTTCGATCCGCCCGAGTCGAGACGTCGCACCAGCATCAAACAGGAGCGCCTCAGTCAGCGAGGTTTTACCTGCACCTCCATGGGCTACAATTGCCACATTGCGGATCCTGGCAATCCCTACACCGCTCATCGTCCTTACCTCACAGATCGTACGAGCTACTCAACGGTCCTCTGCAACGCTCTACCGATCACCATAATGCCTGGGTTGCATAGGAACCATTATCAATCGACCGCAAAAGCAACGATGCCCTTCCCGAACAAACCGGGAAGGGCATCGTCTACTCATCTCCGCTCATGGTCATGAAGGACCGACCGCCCTTTCAGCGCCGGACGAATGGGCTGCCGAAGGTTCGGCTGGTTTTGGTTTCGACGCCTTTCCTTTCTCAATTCGCCGGCCACGGGGTTTGGCCGGTTTCGCCTGCGGCTCTATGCTGGTACCGCTCTCAGCGAGCTCGATGGCGGCAAGTGGTGCGCCGTCCCCCATTCTATACTCCAGCTTTGTCATCCTCGTATAGCCACCGTTTCGATCTTTATAGCGAGTACCGATTAGGTCAAACAGCTTTTTCAGGGTATCCTCATCCTGGATAACCTCAGCTGCCTGCCGGCGTGCATGTAAATCCCCACGCTTAGCCAGCGTAATGATCTTATCCGCCAGCTTGCGCAGCTCTTTCGCCTTCGCCTCAGTCGTAACGATCTTCTCGTAATGGAAGAGCGATGTCAGTAGATTACGAAGAAGCATTTCCCGATGAGCCGTTGTCCGACCCAGCTTCCTTCCAGCTTTCCGATGTCGCATAGCAAGCGCTCCTGCCTGATCGTGTGAAGCCTCGGTCAAGCTCAGGCCCCTGTCAAGGCCTTCGAGGCCTTATCGCCCCGTTTCCCGAGGGGCTCGCTCACAGGAAGGCCTTCCAGTTTCATCCCCAAGGTCAACCCCATACCGCTGAGAATTTCCTTAATCTCATTCAGAGACTTTCGACCGAAATTCTTTGTCTTCAGCATTTCGGGCTCACTCCTGACAACCAACTCAGAGATAAATCGAATCTCTGAATGCTTCAAACAATTCGCCGATCGTACTGAAAGTTCCAACTCATCGACGCTTCGATTGAGATTGTCCAGAAGTTGCTTCTTTACCTCGTCGACGACAATCCCTTCTCCTTCCGGCTCTTCCTCAAAGTTGGTGAATATACTCAGATGATCCTTCATAATCTTTGCCGCATACGCGATAGCGTCCCGAGGAAGGACGCTCCCATCAGTCCAGACCTCCAAGGTAAGCTTATTATAGTCAGTGATCTGACCAACGCGGGTATCTTCAACAGAAAAACTGACCTTCCGAATCGGGGAAAAGATAGAGTCTATGGCAATCACATCGACGGGCTGCCCCTCCCGTTTATTTCGCTCTGCGGGGACCCACCCTCGCCCGTGACGAATCTCCATCTCCAGCTCAAGCTTACCATCCTGTTCCAGGGTTGCGATGCGCATATCAGGATTTAAGATTTCAACGTCAGGATCCGCAGTAATATGCGCAGCTCGAACCTCTCCCTCTGAAAATGCCCTGAGGTACAGGGTCTTAGGGTGATCAGCGTGAAGCCTGAGTCGCAGCCCCTTGAGGTTCAGGATGATATCGGTGACATCTTCTTTTACCCCAGAGATGCTTGAGAATTCATGCAGAGCCCCGGTGATTCGAATCGCAGTCACTGCGGCCCCCTCAATGGTCGAAAGGAGGATACGCCGAAGCGCATTACCGATTGTCAATCCGAATCCGCGCTCAAAGGGCTCCGCAAAAAACTTGCCGTATGTGCTGGTCAGAGACTCCAACTCGCACTCCAGCCGCTTTGGCTTCTGGAGACCCTTAAACTTCTGAATCATTAAAACCTCCTACGCCGCCCACCACTATTTGGAGTACAGCGCAACAATCAGCTGCTCCTCCACAGGGATAACGATCTCCTCCCGGGATGGGATCGATCGAACTATTCCTTTCATGTTGGTCGCATCAAATTCCAGCCAACTTGGCAACGTTTGCCGCTTTGCCCCTTCGAGAGCCGCCTTGATGGCCACTATTTCACGACTCTTAGGCCGCACCTCGATGGTCTCACCTGGACGAACCAGATAGGATGCAATGTCAGTCTTTCGTCCATTGACGAGCATGTGACCATGGGTCACCAATATCCTCGCCTGTGCGCGGGATGCCGCAAATCCGAGGCGATGAACAACGCTATCCAGTCGTTGTTCCAGAATCTTCACGAGATTTTCACCCGTCATCCCGGTCTGTCGCTCCGCCAAGCGGAAATATTTCCGAAACTGTGTTTCCAGTACTCCGTAGATCCGGCGCATCTTTTGCTTCTCACGTAGCTGCCGGCAATAGTCTGAAACCTTTGTCCGCCGCTGGCCATGCATACCGGGGGCATAGTTTCGCTTCTCTATCGCGCACTTGGCAGAGAAGCATCGATCCCCTTTGAGAAACAGCTTGAGCCCTTCTCGTCTACACAACTTACACACGGGATCCCGATACCTAGCCACGAACCCCTCCTCCCAGGGGAGTGGTGTTGTCCCCCGTTCTACCGGTATTCCGGCAAATGACGCTCCAGGCGCTCCTTCCAAGGGTGTCTAAGCGATGCCCAGACAAGTATGACTGCGTCATACGCGTCTCCGCTTGGACGGCCTACAACCGTTATGTGGAATCGGCGTCACGTCCTTAATCGTTACAATCTCGATACCTGCCGCCTGTAAGGCTCGAATGGCTGCTTCTCGACCAGCACCAGGCCCTTTGACATAGACCTTGACCTCTTTCATGCCATGACTCATCGCCTTTTGCGCAGCACTATCGGCAGCCCGCTGCGCAGCAAATGGGGTACTCTTCCGTGAACCTTTAAAACCCACGGATCCAGCACTCGCCCATGCTATGACGTTGCCTGCCCCATCTGTAATGGTCACAATGGTGTTGTTGAACGTCGCTTGAACGCAGGCAATTCCGTGAGCGATATTCTTGGTCTCTTTCCTGCCTCCTCCTGCACGTCCTGACTGACGCCTTGGTTTTGCCTCCTCCGCCATTCTTCCTCCAGTAGCTAAACTGTCACATCTCAGCGATCATATCATCGCAAAACAACCGCTCGGTTACACCTTCTTACTCTTCGCGCCGACCGTTCGACGAGGTCCTTTGCGCGTCCTGGCGTTCGTACTGGTTCGCTGGCCACGAACAGGGAGACCACGGCGATGTCTGAGGCCGCGGTAGGCGCCTATGTCCATCAGCCGCTTAATGTTCATGGAGATCTCACGCCTGAGGTCGCCTTCAACCCTATAGCCCCCCTCAATGGTTCGCCGTAATTTCGTAATCTCCTCTTCGGTCAGATCCTTCACACGAACATCCGGGCTGACCTCTGAGTCCTGCAAAATCTTGTGCGAAGCAGAGCGGCCAATGCCGTAGATATACGTCAGCGCAACCTCAAGACGTTTTTCCCTCGGAAGATCTACCCCGGCGATACGTGCCATACAATTCCCCTTTTTGGTTCAGAGTTCATTGTTTATGGCTCATGGTTCACAGAACAGTACTCAAACACATGACACCATCTCGACAATAGCTCTGAACTCTTCACTATGAACGACGAACGATCTACCCCTGGCGCTGTTTATGCCGAGGATTTTCACACACGACCCGCACTACTCCCTTCCGTCGGACAATCTTGCACTTCTCGCATATCGGTTTCACTGATGCTCTAACCTTCATGGCCGCCTCCGCGCCACACACCCGTTAATAGCCCGCAATCCATTCACCTTACACCTACTTATACCGGTAAATGATCCGCCCTCGCGCCAGATCGTACGGAGATAACTCCACGATCACCTTATCTCCGGGAAGAATCCGAATGAAATGCATTCGCATCTTACCAGAGATGTGCGCAAGGACCTTATGCCCTGTTTCCAGTTCAACCCGAAACATCGCATTAGGTAAGGGCTCGATGACCGTCCCCTCAACTTCAATCGCCTCTTCCTTCGGCATCAGTGGCTCGCGACCACAGTCCGCTCGCCATCGGTCGAATCAGTAAGCACCTCTGCCCCTTCCTCGGTAATCACAACCGTATGTTCAAAATGCGCAGAAAGCGATCTGTCGCACGTGACTGCAGTCCAGCGATCAGCTAGGATCATAACGTCGGGGCCGCCAACATTCGCCATCGGCTCAATAGCCAACACCAATCCAGGCCTGAGTATTGGGCCTTGGGCTGGCGGACCGAAGTTCGGAATCTGCGGCTCCTCATGAAGAGACCGACCAATCCCGTGACCGACAAACAGGCGCACTACCGAAAACCCTTGAGTCTCAACCGTAGTCTGCGCAGCGTGAGAGATGTCAGAGAGATGTCGACCGGGACGCGCAGCCATAATCGCCCGCGTCAGGGCCGCCCTGGTTGTCGCAATTAAACATCCGGCCTCCTTCGAGACCTTCCCTACGGGAACTGTAATCGCCGCATCTCCATAATAGCCATCGACCATGACCCCAAGATCCAGACTGACAATGTCACCCTCTCCGAGACGCCTCCCAGACGGAAATGCGTGGACCACTTGCTCGTTCACGGACGCGCACAGCGTGTACGGATACCCGCGGTAGCCCTTAAATGCCGGCTTACCTCCTCGCCGCGAGATATAGGCCTCTGCAAAACGGTCCAACTCCAGGGTGGTAAGCCCGGGCTCGATCATTCGCACTAATTGATCGAGGGTCTCTGCAACGATCCGGCTGCTCTTACGCATCAGATCAATCTCCCGTGGGGACTTCAGGATCATCATAACTGAGCCTGCTCGCCCCCTAGGGTATGATGGATGCGCTCCGCAATCTCCTCAATCGTTCCCTGACCGTTAACCCGCTTCAGCAATCCCACCTTACCATAATACGCCACGAGAGGCTCTGTTTGCTCTCGGTAGACCCGAAGACGATGGCGGATCGTTTCTTCTCGATCGTCATCTCTTTGAAAGAGCGCCTCCCCGCAGTGATCACAGATCCCAATCTGCCTAGGTGGTTTCGTGTCCACATGAAACATAGTCCGGCAACCGCGGCACACTCGGCGGCCAGCAAGTCGCCTGACCAGATCGTCCTCAGCAACGTCCATACTAATGACCCAGTCTAACTGGGCCTGCAAGACCGCTAATACTTCCGAGAGTGCCTCGGCCTGACGAAGCGTCCGTGGAAATCCATCAAGGATATACCCATCGGCGCAATCGGGCTGACGCAATCGCTCTTCAATAATCTCAATGACCACCTCATCGGGAACGAGAGCTCCTTGCGCCATAATCGATCTGGCGGTCTGCCCAAGTTCAGAGCCATCGGCGACGGCTTGCCGTAACAGGTCACCGGCAGAGACATGCGTTACGTGACACTTCGCTGTCAGCAGCCTGGCCTGTGTCCCCTTACCAGCACCCGGCGGTCCTAGAAGGACGAGCCGCATGGCTCACTACCCCATCCGGCCTTTAACACGACTCTTTTTGAGAAATCCCTCATAGTGACGCATAAGCAAATGCGATTCGACTTGCTGTACAGTATCCAGCGCCACTCCAACGACAATCAAGAGGGATGTTCCCCCAAAGAAAAACGGAACGTTCATGGTAGTGATTAGTAATTCCGGAAGAATGGAGATCAGCGTCAGGTAGATCGCTCCAACAAGCGTGATCCGATCTAACACCTTCTCGATAAATTCCGCCGTTCTTGCGCCTGGTCGGATGCCAGGGATAAAGCCTCCGTACTTTCTCATGTTATCGGCAACGTCGGTCGGATTAAAGACTATAGCAGTATAAAAGTAGGTAAAGAAGATAATGGCGCCCGCATACAGCACCGTATAGATGACAGTTCCTGGAGAAAGGGCTTGGGCCAGACCCTGCATCCATGGGTGATTAAAAAACTGTGCGATGGTAGCGGGAAATACGATAATCGAGGCGGCAAAGATGACCGGGATAACACCGGCGGTATTGATCCGTAATGGGATATGCGTACTCTGCCCTCCATAAATCCGGCGCCCCACAATCCTTTTCGCATATTGCACGACTATCGGTCGTTGCCCGAGTGTCATGATAATCACCCCAGCCACCACCAATACCATCAATACCAAGACGACCAATAGCGCCAGCGGACTCAATTCACCTGTAGATAAAAGTCGCCAGGTATTCACAATCGCCTCAGGCATCCTGACAATAATTCCGGCAAAGATCAGGAGAGAGATACCGTTACCGATTCCTCGCTCAGTGATCTGTTCGCCAACCCACATGAGAAAGATCGCCCCCGTCGTGAGTGTCATCGTCGTCATCAGGCGAAACCCTATTCCAGGGTTTACTACAATCTGCTCGCCACTCGGGCTTTGCATATTCTCAAGTCCGATCGCGATCCCCATCGCCTGGATAGCTGCAAGCAGAACGGTACTGTACCGAGTGTATTGCGCGATCTTCTTGCGTCCCGCCTCTCCTTCTTTACTCAGCTTCTCGAGTGGGGGTAAGACAACCGCGAGAAGTTGGAGGATAATCGATGCGCTGATATACGGCATGATGCCGAGTGCGAGGATGCTGAGACGACGCAGCGCACCGCCTGAAAAGAGATCGAAGAAGCCAAGCAGCGTTCCGCCTGCCTGCTGAAAAAACGATGAAAGGGCGTGCGCATCGATACCGGGGGTTGGGATGTGGGATCCTAATCGATAGGCAATCAGCGCCAGAGCGGTAAAGATGATTCGCTTCTTGAGCTCAGGAACCCTGAAGATATTACCGAGCCCCTCCGTCATGAGCCAATAACCTCAATCTTCCCACCGGAGGCAAGGATCTTCTCAACCGCCTGCTTGGAAAATCTATGGGCAGCTACGCTCAGGGGCTTACTGAGTACCCCTTCAGCAAGAATCTTCAGCCCCGCCTTGAGATCCTTCACAAAACCCCTCTCCTGTAACAGGTCAGGAGTTATTTTAGTACCCGATTCGAAGCGCTCCAGGTCCTTCAGATTGATGGTAGCGTAGAGCTTCCTGAATCGATTGGTAAAGCCTCGCTTTGGTATACGGCGATGCAGCGGCAACTGACCCCCCTCGAACCAGGGATGGATATGCGCACCGGAGCGAGCCTTCTGACCTTTTTGTCCTCTGCAGGACGTCTTTCCGTGCCCCGAGCCGGTACCCCGACCGACACGCTTCCTACGCCGATCGGCGCCTACTGGGGGCTTCAACTCGTGCGGTTTCATCCGTTCTCCTCGTGATCAACCTGTTGCACATCGACCAGGTGGGTCACCTTCCGAATCATTCCTCGAATGGTCGGGGTGTCCTGGCGAACAACAGAGCCGTTGATTCTTCGCAACCCTAGCCCGGCGAGAACCCGCGACTGATGCTCCGGGTGCCCGATCTTACTTTTTCGAAGTGTAATAAGAAGAGATTTATCCATCCTATGCCCCTTGCGCAACTAATCCCTGCTGACGAGCTCCTCGAATACGCGCTATTTCCTCAGGCGCCCGAAGCAGCTGTAGGCCCTTTAAGGTCGCCTTCACAACATTGTGGGGATTATCGGACCCTAGCGATTTAGACAGCACGTCTCGAATGCCCACCGCCTCTAAGACGGCGCGAGCCGCCTTTCCTGCTACCACTCCAGTTCCTTGTGATGCCGGCTTCAGGACGACCCTGCTTGAGCCGAACCTGCCAACCACCTCATGAGGAATAGTCGTATGTGTCAGCGATATACCAGTCAAATCTTTCTTGGCAGCTTCAATCCCCTTGCGGATCGCCTCCGGCACCTCGTGTGCTTTGCCTAATCCGATTCCAACGTGTCCGTTCTGATCACCTACCACGACAAGGGCGCTGAAGTGAAACCGCCGCCCCCCCTTCACCACTTTAGCGACACGGTTAATATGGACGATGCGCTCGGCGAGGTTCAACGACTCAGCTTTAATCTGCTTCAAATCTTCTCCCTCTCTTCTCTCGTACCGGCAACTCGTCGAGCACTGACGGCGTCATCCTGATACGTGATGCGCCTCAATAAACCAAAGGGGTAGGCATGGGCCCGGACCGACTAGATCCTAACCCCTTTTTCCCCAAGACCAGCAGCCAACGCTTTTACGCGTCCATGAAACTTGAACCCGCCCCGGTCAAAGACTACCTGAGAAATCTGAGCTGCCAGGGCCTTACTCGCCAGCAGCTCACCGACCAGCCGAGCAGCAGCAGTCTTATCCCCCACCTTTCCTTTTTCCTTAATCTCTTTCGAAAGGGTGGAAGCGGCAGCCAGCGTCTTTCCCTGCTCGTCGTCAACGATCTGAGCATATATGTGGCGAGCGCTCCTGAATACACAGAGCCTCGGGTAGGACGCACTGCCAACGACGCGCTTTCTAATTCGGCGATGGCGTCGTAGTCGACGTACCTGTTTTCCTTCGTTGCTCACCAACTCAAGTCCTCCTTAGGACGTACGGATCGATCTACGCCCCAGACTTCCCCGCCTTACGACGAATATGCTCGCCCGCGTACTTAACTCCCTTACCTTTATACGGCTCTGGCGGCCTAAGGCTTCTGATCTTGGCAGCCACCTCTCCAACCTGCTGTTTATCCACTCCGGAGATCGTCAGTAGGTTCTGACCTTCCACTGAGACATTGATTCCATCCGGCAAAGGATAAATGAGGGGGTGTGAATAGCCTAGCATCAGCGTCAGATTTCTCCCTTGCACGGATGCACGATAGCCGACCCCAATCATCTCGAGCTTTTTCTCGAATCCCTTGGTGACCCCCTCAACCATGTTCGCAATCAACGTACGGGTCAGCCCATGAAGTGAACGATGCAGTTTGTTATCTGATGGCCGCACGCAATGGAGTAGGCTATCCTCTACTTTGACCGCCATTGAATGATGGATCCGTAGGGATAACTTCCCCTTGGGTCCCTCGACAGAGACACGACCTCCCATAATTTCGACTTTTACCTGATTCGAAAACGGGATTGGCTTCTTTCCAATTCGTGACATACCTACCTGTATCCTTTATCGTGCAATGGTCCAGCTACACACGCTGAAACGACCCCTCGCTGACTTCGCTTGATGGCATCACGCCGCCCCTACCAAACGTAGAACAGCACCTCGCCACCAACCCCACGGTCTCTAGCCGTACGCTCCGTCATGATCCCTTGTGAAGTAGAAAGAACCGCAACACCTAAACCATTTATGACTCGAGGCAGCTTCCTCGACGTCGCATACACGCGGAGCCCAGGCCGACTGATCCGACGAAGACCGCTGAGGATCCGCTGGTCTCCCGTACCATGCTTGAGATAGATCCACAGTGCTGAATGGTTATCGACGTTGAGAACCTTGAAGTTCTTGATATACCCCTCTGCCCGCAAGATCTTTGCAATCGCTACCTTGATCTTGGAGGCCGGGATATGGACCTTGTCATGAGTGGCCAGGTTAGCGTTCCTTACCCTGGTCAGCATGTCAGCGATAGGATCGGTCATCATGATCGACTTACTCCAAATTCCATGGTTAGCATTCGATACTCCGCATTCATGAGGCTTGCGTCCTCGATTCGAAGACGCCTACGCCCCCTACCAACTTGCCTTGATCACACCTGGGATCTCGCCACGGAGCGCCAGATCGCGAAAGCAGATCCGACACATTTCGAACTTCCTGAGGTACCCACGCGGCCGCCCGCAGCAGCGACAGCGGTGATAACCACGTACCTCGAATTTCGGCTTGCGCTGGCTTTTGATAATTAACGAAAGCTTTGCCATATACTGCTCCCTGGCCTTTAATAATCAGCAGTCAACATTAAGCAACTACACACGCGGTCTCTTCGCGCATGGCGAAGAGTGAATCGTTCCTGATATCGCTAACTCTTCTGAAAGGGAAATCCAAGATGCTCTAACAGCGCACGTGCCTGTTCGTCTGTCTTCGCTGATGTCTCTATGGCGATATCCATCCCTCGCACTGCATCTACCTTATCGTATTTGATCTCTGGAAAGATGAGTTGTTCTCTCACTCCAAGGTTGTAATTGCCACGCCCATCGAATGACTTAGCCGGAACGCCCCTGAAGTCTCGGATCCGTGGCAGCGCAACATTGACGAATCGATCAAGAAACTCATACATCCGATCCCCGCGCAGGGTCACCTTACAGCCGATAGGTATCCCGACCCTAAGTTTAAATCCTGCCTCAGACTTCCTGGCGCGGGTGACGACCGGCTTCTGCCCGGTTACAGCCGAAAGCTCCTCGACCGCGGCATCGATGACCTTCACATTCGCAACCGCCTCCCCAAGTCCCATGTTGATGACGACCTTCGATGGGCGAGGCACCTGCCAAATATTCCTAAACCTAAACTGCTTCATCAGCGCAGGAGCGATGACCTCGTGAAAGCGTTCGCGGAGTCGCGGGCGCGTACGGGTCTCCTGTTTCGTCACTCCTTCATCCGATGTTGCCTTCTTTCCTGTCTTGGGTGCTTGCGTCATGAACGTTCCCCTAGTCAACAACCTCGCCACACTTTTTACATACCCGTACCTTCCGACCATCAGCAAGACGACTAAAACTTACGCGGACAGAGTGATCACATTTATTACACACCAGCATCAGGTTCGACGCATGAATTGGATTCTCTCGCTCGAGAATGCCTCCCTGCTTCGATGCCTGTCCCGGCTTGGTGTGGCGCTTCACAATATTGATCTTCTCTACCAGCGCCCGCCTGGTCTTGGGGATGACCTTCAGTACCTTGCCGCGCTTCCCCTTGTCCTTCCCAGCAATTACGGCAACCAGATCGTTCTTTTTGATCTGAAGTCCCTGTCCAACCGCCATCATGCCCTCACGGATTCAACCCTCGACACCTCAGACCACCTCTGGTGCCAGAGAGATAATCTTCATAAACCGAGCCTCACGCAGCTCTCGAGCCACTGGACCGAAAATTCTGGTGCCGATCGGATTGTTCTGTTCGTTTAGAAGTACGGCGGCATTCCGGTCAAATTTGATATACGACCCATCCGAACGCCGCATCTCTTTCGACGTCCTGACTACGACCGCTTTGACAACGGCCCCCTTCTTCACCGAACCCTCAGGAATTGCCTCCTTCACATTCGCAACGATAATATCGCCCAAACGGGCATACCGCTTTCCGGAACCTCCCAGTACCTTTATCAGAGAGATTCGCTTGGCGCCGGAATTATCGGCCACCTCCATAATTGTCCGTAAACCGATCATAATAACCCTAGGGTGATGGGCGATAGGCAAGGGCTCCCACGGTATTCGTTGCCCTTACCGATACCCTGTTGTTAGTTAACCGCCTTCTCCAGGATTTCCGTAACCCGCCAGTGCTTATCTTTACTCAGAGGTCGAGCCTCTTCGATGGCGACCTTATCGCCCATACGGCAGTGATTATTTTCATCGTGCGCCTTAACCTTTGTCCGGCGGCGGACCATTTTGCCATACGCCTCATGACGTACGAGACGTTCGACAACAACAACAACGGTCTTTTGCATCTTATCGCTCACCACGACCCCTATCAAGGCTTTTCGACGACCGCTCTTCTTTGTTTCGGTCATGGCGTCGGCTCCACCTTTGGTGCTGCTTGGTTACGCAAAGACTCTCTCTGAATCGTCTCTCCAACGGCAATCTCCCGGCGAAGTCGACGGATACGAGCCGGGTTCTCAAGCTGCGACATCGACGCTCTCAACCGCAACTTAAAGAGTTCATCCCTTACCTCGCGGAGCTTTTGTCCCAACTCCTCCGCACCTAACTCACGAAACGCCTTGGCATCCATCATCATCCTCAGTTCGCTACTATTGTCCGAGATACAAATCGAGTAGCAATAGGCAACTTATGCGCAGCAAGACGCATGGCCTCTTTCGCGGTTGCCTCAGTGACCCCTTCCATCTCGCACAGGACTCGACCAGGTTTCACCACCGCCACCCATCCCTCTGGTGCACCCTTCCCTTTACCCATCCGAGTCTCAGCAGGCTTCTTCGTGATCGGTTTATCCGGGAAGATCCGAATCCACACCTTGCCTCCACGCTTGATATGGTGCGTGATGGCTCGACGGGCTGCCTCGATCTGACGATTGGTGATCCAAGCCGCTTCCATAGCCTTCAGCCCATATTCGCCAAAGGCCAATGACGACCCGTTGACGGAAATTCCAGAACGCCGTCCCCGGTGTTGCTTTCTGAACTTTACTCGCTTTGGTGCCAGCATTGCGTTACCTAATCCTGTGTCGGGTTAAGCCCTTTGGGTCGCCGTTGGCTTCCCTGTGGCATCTCTCGTTCCGGTGTAACCGCAAGTGTCCCTGGTTCAGCCTCGCCATGATATACCCAGCACTTGACCCCGATCAGCCCATATGTGGTCTTGGCCTGAGTAAACCCATAGTCGATGTCAGCACGAAGAGTATTCAGCGGCATCCGTCCCTCACGATACCATTCTCTGCGGGCAATCTCTGCCCCGGCCAGTCGGCCGGCACAGGCAATCTGTACCCCCTGCGCACCCAATCGCATCGAAGACTGAACGGTTTTTTTCATGGCTCGTCTAAATGCCACTCGGCGCATCAATTGAGAGGCAATCTGCTCAGCGATTAGCTGCGCATCTAACTCCGCCCTTCGGACCTCTACGATATCCAGCTGAATCGGTTTCTTAGTCATACCGGCTAGTACAGCCTTTAGTTTATCGACCTCTGAGCCCTTCTTCCCGATAATAATCCCAGGCCTCGCGGTATGAATGACGATACGAATCTGATCAGCCTTTCGTTCAATATCGATCCCGGACACCCCGGCGTGATAAACTCGCTCCTTAATAACGCGCCGAAATTTCAGGTCTTCATGTAGGGCATCAGCATATCCCTTCATGGCGAACCACCTGGACCTCCATGGTTTAATAAAGCCCAAGCGAAATCCTATAGGGTGTACCTTCTGTCCCATCACACCTCCACTATCTCGATCATACCGGGCATCACTGGAGCCAACTCATCATATCTCTGCAGAAGTATAGGGTCACAGAGCAGCTTCTTTTTCCTTAAGCACGATGGTGATGTGGCTGCTCCGTTTTCTAATCGGATTCGCTCGTCCCATGGCACGGGGCCGAAACCGCTTGATGGTCGGACCCTGATCGACAAAGGCCTCCTTCACAAACAGGCGGTCGATGTTCTTCGCTCCATGGTTATGCTGTGCATTAGCAAGTGCCGACTTCAGAATCTTCTCTACAGCCCGTGCGGCATACTTTTTCGTATATCTCATCGTATCAAGAGCCTGATTAATGCCGCGACCACGAATGAGATCAATCACAAGCCTGACCTTACGTGAAGGCATTCCGATAAAACGGCCGACTGCGCGACATTCCATGATCGACTTGATCCTCTTTATTTAAGCGCGCTAGAACGCGCGGTATGAGCCCCGTGTCCACGAAACGTCCTGGTTGGAGAAAACTCCCCCAGCTTGTGTCCGACCATATTCTCACTAATATAAATGGGGATAAACTTCTTGCCGTTATAGATCGCCAGCGTATGTCCGACAAACTCGGGAATAATAACAGATCGTCGCGACCAGGACTTAACGATCTTCTTATCCCGTCCCTCATTCATCGTCTCGATCTTCTTCAGAAGCTTCGGGTCTACGTACGCACCCTTTTTTAGTGACCGCGGCACACTAGCCTCCCATCGGAGTTACACATTGCAAGACCCAAGAACTTACATCCTGGAGATCATCCTTCGCGTCTCGCACTCGGCACTCCATACCTACTTGCGACGTTTTACGATAAAACGATCCGAGGGCTTTCCCTTCACTCTGGTTTTTCGCTCAAGTTTCCCCCAAGGGCTACAGGGATGACGGCCACCGGAGGTTTTTCCTTCTCCACCACCCATCGGATGGTCATGAGGGTTCATGGCGACACCACGAACAGCGGGCCTGATCCCAAGCCATCGCGATCGACCGGCCTTACCTAATGAGACGTTCTCATATTCCAGGTTTCCTACCTGGCCAATAACCGCCATACAATCAAGGCTGATCCGACGTAACTCGCCTGAGGGAAGCTTCACCAAACCATAGTTGCCCTCTTTGGCTAGAAATTGTACGCCGGAGCCGGCGCTTCTTGCCAGTTGAGCCCCCTTGCCCGGCTTTAGTTCAAGGTTATGCAGCGTCAGGCCGACTGGAATCGCGCGCAATGCGAGGGCATTGCCGACCTTGATCTCGGAACCGGATCCGGACATCACTTGCTCGCCGACCTGAAGGCCCAACGGCCCGACGATATACCGCTTCTCTCCATCGACGTAATGGAGGAGCGCGATGCGTGCGGAACGGTTCGGATCGTACTCAATCGACGCCACCTTTGCGGGGATCCCGGCCTTATCTCGCTTAAAATCAATGACGCGATACTGCCGCTTGTGTCCACCCCCACGATGACGCACCGTGAGTCTTCCAGATCCGTTCCGCCCCCCAGTCTTTCTCAGCGGGCGGAGAAGGGTTTTCTCTGGAACCGCTCTGGTCAGATCCGCATATTCCAGAACCGTCTGGAAACGTCTGCCAGGGGATGTCGGTTTATATTTTCGAATCGGCATCTACGCTCCCTCAAAGAACTCGATCGTTTCCCCGTCATATAAGGTCGCAATCGCTTTCTTCCAATCTGATGTGCGACCGATAAAACGACCCAGCCGCTTTTTCTTCCCCTTGACGGACAGTGTCCGCACCTGACGTACCCTTACCCGAAAAAGCGATTCGACCGCGCGCTTGATCTCGATCTTGTTCGCATCTCGCGCGACCTCGAAAAGGTACTGGTTGGTGTGCTCCTTGAGATCCGTCCCCTTCTCGGTAATGAGAGGACGACGGATGATCTGATACGCCTCTCTCATGGCTGCCACACCTCTTCCGCTACATCAACCGCACTCTTGGTCATGATAAGCACATCGTGCCTCAGAATATCGTACACATTTAACCCCTGCGTCGGTACAAGTGTAAGCTGGGGAAGATTACGACAGGACTTGGCGGTCGCACTATCTCGCTGAACATGATCTGTCACGATCAAGGCGCGCCCCTGTACCCCTAATCGCTCCAAGAGCGCCTTGAAGGCCTTTGTGCTCGGCTCCTCCAGCGAAAGACTGTCTAATACTATCAATCGGCCGGTACGAACCTTGTCAGAAAGTGCGGAACGAAGCGCTGCCGCCCGGACCTGCCGAGGGACCTCGTAGTAATAGCTGCGAGGCTTGGGACCAAAGACCGTCCCCCCGCCACGCCATAGGGGGGAGCGTCTCGTTCCAGCTCTGGCCCGGCCAGTCCCCTTTTGTTTCCACGGCTTTTTCCCGCCCCCGCGAACCTCAGACCGTGTACGGGTTGATGCAGTCCCCTGCCGACGATTCGCAAGTTGCATCTTGACGACATCATGCAATAACTGCGGCAGAGGAGCAACCCCGAACACCGCCTCATTGAGGGCGAAATCTGTTGTCGCTGTACCGTTCATATCCAATGTCTGGATCATCATTGTCATCGCCTTAGCCTCGCCGCTTACGGATCATAACCAAGCCCCCTGCCGGTCCTGGCACTGCTCCCTTGACCAGCATCAGGTTCTGCTCAGGAAGGATCTGCACAACCTTAAGCCCCTTGACGCTTAGGGTATCGGTACCCATCCGTCCAGGCATATGGTGCCCTTTAAAGACTCGGGATGGAAAAGATGATGCGCCAATTGATCCTGGAGCACGGTGAAACATGGAACCATGAGTCTTGGGCCCGCCCCGGTATCCCCATCGCTTGACCCCGCCCTGGAAGCCCTTCCCTTTTGTTATGCCAGTCACCTGGACCTTCTCTCCTGGCTGGAAGAGGACGACGGTCAGCATCTGACCAACGGTATATTGGGAACTCTCTTCAGACTCTAAGCGAAACTCCTTGAGATGTTTTTGTGGAGTCACAGTAGCCTTATCGAAGTGCCCCTTCAGCGCCTTAGTCATCCTTTTGGCTTTGTGTTCCGCCTGATAGCCAATCTGGACCGCCTCGTAGCCGTTCGTGCTGACGGTCCTCCGTTGTACTACCGGACAGGGCCCCGCCTCGATAATGGTGACCGGTACTGCGTCCCCATTCGCAGTAAATAGTTGCGTCATCCCAACTTTTTTTCCAAGCAGTCCAATACTCATATCGGGTAGCCTTTAGTCATCAGCTATCGGCCTTCAGCAGGGAACTGAGCGCCGCCAGGCTGATAGTTGACAATGTGTTTACAGCTTGATTTCAACATCAACCCCAGCCGGCAGATCAAGTCGCATAAGCGCGTCTACGGTCTGAGGTTGCGCATCTAAAATGTCCAACAAGCGGAGATGCGTTCGCATCTCAAACTGCTCGCGCGACTTCTTATCAATGTGAGGTGAGCGCAAGACAGTAAATCTACTAATCTTAGTCGGCAGGGGGATAGGTCCTGATACCCGTGCGCCGGTACGTTGAGCCGTATTCACAATCTCCCTGGCCGACTGATCAAGGATGCGATGATCGTAGGCCTTGAGCCTGATTCGTATTCGCTGAGTTTCCATCGTTCCCAATTCTATCCCCCCTACTACTCCGTTACCTCGCTCACCACGCCGGCCCCGACCGTGCGGCCTCCCTCGCGGATCGCGAATCGCAACTCCTTCTCCATAGCAATCGGCTGAATCAGTTCGACCGCCATACTTACATTATCGCCCGGCATGACCATCTCGGTCCCGGCCGGCAGGGTACAGACCCCCGTCACATCGGTCGTCCGGAAGTAGAACTGAGGCCGGTAGCCGTTGAAGAAGGGGGTATGACGGCCGCCCTCTTCCTTCGTGAGGATGTATGCCTCGGCCTTAAAGCGCGTGTGGGGCGGGATGGAGCCGGGTTTGGCGACGACCTGGCCACGTTCCACCTCTTCACGTTTGGTACCCCGCAACAGGAGTCCGACGTTATCGCCGGCCTGGCCCTGGTCGAGGAGCTTGCGGAACATCTCGACGCCGGTTACTACGGTCCGCTGGGTATCGCGGATCCCGACCAGCTCGACCTCGTCGGCGACCTTGATGATCCCGCGCTCGACACGGCCGGTGACGACGGTGCCGCGCCCAGAGATCGAGAAGACGTCCTCGATCGGCATCAGGAACGGCTTGTCGAGAACCCGGGTGGGCATGGGGAAGAAGCTGTCTACGGCATCCATCAGATCGAAGATCGGGGCGGAGTCCGGATTCGTCCGGTCCCCGCTGCCTGTCTCCAGCGCTTTCAGCGCGCTGCCACGGATGATAGGAGTCTCGTCCCCGGGGAAGTTGTAGAGCGTCAGCAGCTCACGGACCTCCATCTCGACGAGCTCGATCAGTTCGGGGTCATCGACCAGGTCGACTTTATTGAGGAACACGACGAGGTTGGGGACGTTGACCTGCCGCGCCAGGAGGATGTGCTCGCGCGTCTGGGGCATGGGTCCCTCGGAGGCGGCGACGACCAGGATCGCGCCGTCCATCTGGGCCGCGCCGGTGATCATATTCTTGATGTAGTCGGCGTGGCCTGGGCAGTCGACGTGGGCGTAGTGGCGCTTGGCCGTCTCGTACTCGACGTGGGCGATATTGATGGTAATCCCACGCTCCTTCTCCTCAGGCGCCTTGTCTATCTGATCGAAGGGGATGAAGGCGACCTTCGCGTTCGCTGCGTGCAGGACCTTCGTGATCGCCGCGGTCAAGGTCGTCTTGCCGTGGTCGATATGCCCAATGGTCCCGATGTTCATGTGCTCTTTCGTCCGCTCGAACTTCGCCTTGGCCATGGTCAAGCTCCTTATAGATACGAAACCGAGTCCGACTACCGACTGCCGCGCCCACCCATACGGGTCACAATCTCTTCCGCAATACTGGATGGGACGGGCTCATACCGTGAAAACTGCATCGAGTGGGAAGCTCGACCCTGGGTTGCTGAACGGAGGTCAGTAGCATACCCAAACATCTCGGAGAGCGGTACATCTGATTGAACCACCTGGACGGCAGGTCTGGCTTCAATCCCAATAACCCTACCCCGACGCGAATTGATATTACCGATGACCTCCCCGAGGAAATCCTCCGGTGTCGAGACATCAACTCGCATGATCGGTTCCAGCAGTACCGGCTTCGCCCGCTTGGTCGCCTCCTTGAAAGCCATTGAGCCGGCGATCTTAAATGACATCTCCGAGGAGTCTACCTCGTGATATGATCCGTCAAAGAGGGTAACCTTCAAATCGATAACGGGGTAACCGGCCACCACCCCGGTATGGAGTGCCTCCTTAACACCTTTCTCAACCGCAGAGATATATTCTTTGGGCACAACACCACCCACGATCTTATTGACAAATTCGAATCCCGCTTGAGCAGTGGAGGGTTCCACTTTGAGCCAGACGTGTCCGTACTGTCCACGCCCACCGGTTTGCCGTACATACTTACCCTCGGCCTCGGCTAAGGTGGTGACAGTTTCACGATAGGCAACCTCGGGTTTTCCAACATTCGCATCAACCCGAAACTCTCGATGAAGCCGGTCAACAATAATCTCAAGATGCAACTCCCCCATCCCAGAGATAATCGTTTGGCCGGTCTCCTCGTCTGTACTGGCGCGAAAGGTGGGATCTTCGTTGGCTAACGCGGCAAGCCCCGTTGCCAGCCGATCCTGCCCTTCTTTTGTCTTCGGCTCAATAGCGACAGAAATCACCGGCTCAGGAAAAACGATCGATTCCAGAATGATCTGGTTGCCCTCATCGCACAGTGTGTCGCCCGTTTTGGCCCCCTTGAGCCCTACTGCAGCCGCAATGTCACCGGCAGACACCTCTTTGATCTCCTCGCGCTTATTAGCGTGCATCTGCAGCAGCCGCCCAATACGCTCCCTGGTGCCGCGCGTGGAGTTGTACACGTGACTCCCTGAGGCGAGGGTGCCTGAGTAGACCCTAAAGAAGGTCAGTTGTCCCACATAGGGATCCGTCATGATCTTAAACACTAAAGCTGAGAAGGGGTCATCCACCTTCGGGACCCGCACCACAGATTTCGTGCGTGTCGAATCGAGACCCTCAATGGGCGGCAGGTCAACCGGGGACGGGAGATAGTCCACCACGGCATCAAGTAGTAGCTGGACGCCCTTGTTCTTGAACGAGGAGCCAGCAAGGACCGGGACCAGCTGGAGCTTGAGAGCTGCGCTACGAATCGCGGATTTGATCTCCTCCGGTCCAACCGCGAGGCCGTCTATATATCGAACAAGGAAGCTATCGTCAACTTCAGCGATGGTCTCCAGTAGCCTCTCACGCGCCTTCTGAACCTGCGTCTGCATCTCATCAGGAATCTCATCCTCCCGGTAGCTCGCCCCCAGGGTCTCATCGTCCCAGATGATCGCCTTCATCCGGATCAGGTCTACGACACCCTCGAAATGATCCTCACGGCCAATGGGAAGCTGCACAACTAATGGAACAGCCCCCAGACGCTCAGCGATCATTCGAACGCACATATCAAAATCAGCCCCCATACGATCCATCTTATTAATGAAGGCGATACGTGGAACACCGTACTTATCCGCTTGGTGCCACACCGTCTCAGACTGGGGTTCTACGCCGGCCACCGCGTCGAAGAGGGCCACAGCTCCATCCAGTACTCGAAGTGATCGCTCAACCTCGACTGTAAAATCGACGTGTCCAGGGGTATCGATAATATTGATTCGGGAATTCCGCCAGAAGCAGGTAGTAGTTGCGGAGGTGATCGTAATTCCCCGTTCGCGCTCCTGCTCCATCCAGTCCATCTCGGTAGATCCTTCGTGTACCTCACCGATCTTATACGTCTTACCGGTATAGTACAGGATCCGCTCGGTCGTGGTGGTCTTCCCCGCATCGATGTGGGCCATGATCCCGATGTTTCGGACCGTTTCTATCGGATATGTATCAGCCATGTCAGTATTCCTGGGCCAACTTCATGATTCCAGTTTCAGGGGCTACAGTTTTGAGTTTTGGGTTCTTCACTCGAAACTAAAAACTGGTTACTCTCCCCTACCAGCGATAATGAGCGAACGCCTTGTTCGCCTCCGCCATCTTGTGAGTATCTTCCTTCTTTTTAACCGAGCTGCCTCGATTAGCTGCTGCCTCGATCAACTCAGCCGCTAATCGCTCTGCCATCGTTTTTTCCGTACGCTTTCTCGAAAAGCCGATGATCCAACGGAACGCCAGAGAGGTTCGGCGTTCCGCCCGGACCTCCACCGGGACCTGATACGTCGCACCGCCTACCCGCCGCGACTTCACCTCAAGTATCGGTTTGACATTATCGACGGCCTGCTTGAACATTCGCAACGGATCAGTTTTTGCCCGATCTTCAATGATCTTCATCGATCCATAGACAATCGACTCAGCGACACTCTTCTTGCCTTGGATCATCATCGTATTAATAAACTTCGTAACCATACGGTTGCCGTAGACACCATCAGCGATCGTCTCTCGTTTTTCAACTACTTTTCGTCTGGGCATTGAGCATTCCCCAAATAACTAAGCTGCGTAAGTAACCAGAAAATCAAAATCGGCGCTTCAGGTAAGGTCCATGAAGAGCCGATTGTCTCTTCAGCACCGAAGGTCGTTAACTGATCTTCGGCCTCTTTGCCCCGTAGAGGGATCGACCTTGTTTGCGATCCTGGACCCCGGCCGTGTCGAGCGTACCGCGAATGACATGATAACGGACGCCAGGCAAATCCTTCACACGACCCCCCCTGATCAATACAATAGAGTGTTCCTGCAGATTATGACCAACTCCGGGAATATACGTTGTCACCTCAATCCCATTACTCAGACGCACCCTGGTGACCTTTCGAAGGGCCGAGTTCGGCTTCTTTGGCGTGGTCGTATACACGCGCATACACACCCCGCGTCTCTGCGGACAAGACTGCAACGCCGGCGTCTTGGCCTTTTTGGCGGATGCGGCTCGACCCTTACGAACCAACTGATGGATGGTAGGCACTGATTTCTCCCTCTTAGAGGCAAACCTAGTTATTATACAGACTCAATCTTGATTGTCAAGACTTTAATAATAAAAATCTAATTGTTTAGCGGCACGTCCAGATCGTCCAACCCCTCCTCAACTGCTACATGCGTCCCCGTCAGCGCTGCCTTCGGCAGTACGATCTCGGGCGTAGAAATAGTGGTGTCCCGATACCACCGCATCCCTGTCCCGGCCGGAATCAACCGTCCCATAATGACGTTTTCTTTGAGACCGCGCAGTTCATCCCTCGCCCCGTTGATAGCCGCCTCGGTTAAGACCTTCGTCGTTTCCTGAAATGAAGCGGCAGAGATAAAGCTGTCGGTAGAAAGCGACGCCTTGGTAATCCCCAAGAGAAGAGACTTGGCGGTAGCCGGAATCCCGCCAGAGGCCATGACTCGCTGATTCTCTTCAAGGAAGACGGCCTTATCTACATGCTCGCCGACCAGGAAGTCCGTATCGCCACCCGCCTCGACGCGGACTCGCTTCAGCATCTGCCTGACGATAACTTCAATATGCTTGTCATTAATCTGAACCCCCTGGAGCCTGTAGACCTCTTGAATTTCATTCACCAGGTACTTCTGGAGCTCCTGTTCACCCAATACATCCAGGATATCGTGGGGATTAATAGGACCGTCCATGAAGGGTTCACCTGCCTTGACCTCGTCTCCTTCCAGCATATTGATATGCCTGCGTCTGGCAATCAGATATTCTCTCGCGTCGCCGTGCTCATCTCTGACCGATAATTTGCGCATACCCTTGACAATGCCGCCCAATTCTATACGACCATCAATCTCAGAGATAACGGCGGCATCCTTTGGTCGGCGCGCCTCAAAGAGCTCGGCGACTCTGGGCAGACCACCGGTAATGTCTTTCGTTTTCATCGTCTCTCGCGGGATCTTAGAGATGCTGTCCCCAGCCGACACCATCTGCCCCTCCGTTACCATCAGGTGAGCACTGACAGGCAGGAGGCAGCGGAAGACGGTCGCGCCATGCTCATCCTTAATCGAGACCCTGGGCTGCAAGTCCTCCCGTCCATGCTCCACCACAACGCGCTGGGATAGACCGGTCACCTCATCCACTTCCTCCCGGATAGTCACTCCATCAACAATATCTCGGAGATGAACTATGCCGCCGTACTCTGTTAAGATCGCGCTGGTAAAGGGATCCCACTCCACCAAGATCTGTCCGGCTTTTACCGCCGTACTATCCTCTACCTTCAGGTGCGCACCGTAGACCGCCGGGTAACTTTCTTTCTTGCGGCCCCTCTCGTCGATGATATTGATAACACCATTACGGTTCATGACCACGAAGTCGCCCTTGGCGGCCTTAACCGTACGCAGGTTCACAAACTTAACGATCCCCGCCCCCTTACATTCGAGCGTGCTCTGCGAGACAGCACGACTCGCAGTGCCTCCGATGTGGAACGTCCGCATGGTCAGCTGGGTCCCTGGTTCGCCGATAGATTGCGCCGCCAAGACACCGCATGCCTCTCCCAATTCCACCAGCCTGCCGGTGGCCAGGTTGCGGCCGTAGCACTTGATACAGATACCTCGTCGCGCCTCGCAGGTAAGGACAGAGCGAATTTTTACTCGATCAATACCGGCATTTTCGATCTTACTGGCTAAGACCTCTACGATCTCCTGATTCGTCTCAACCAGTACCTCTCCCGTAAATGGATCAAGCAGATCATCCAGGGCTACCCGACCGAGGATCCGGTCACGCAAGGGCTGAATTACCTCGCCCCCCTCGATGAGTGGGGTGACCCATATCCCATTCGGCGTACCACAATCCACCTCAGTAACAATCACATCCTGTGCTACGTCCACCAGCCGGCGTGTCAGATAGCCGGAATCGGCCGTCTTCAAGGCTGTGTCTGCCAAGCCCTTTCGTGCTCCGTGAGTAGAGATAAAGTACTGCAGAACAGTCAGCCCCTCCCGGAAGTTTGCGGTAATGGGGGTCTCGATAATCTCTCCGGATGGTTTCGCCATCAATCCACGCATCCCTGCCAGCTGCCTGATCTGCTGCCGGCTACCTCTTGCACCGGAGTCGGCCATCATGAAGACCGGGTTAAACTCCCCCTTCTCCTCCGCCTCAATCTCTCGAAACATCTCATCGGATACGCGTTCGGTGACGTGGGTCCAGATATCAATAATCTTGTTGTACCGCTCGCCCTTGGTGATCAGACCGTCTTGATACTCACGCTCGATCTTCACGATGTCTTTGTTGGCCCCGTCGATCAACGCGGGCTTGGTAGTGGGGATGTGCATGTCGTCGATGCCGATCGAGATACCGGCCAACGTAGCATATCTAAACCCTAGCTCCTTCAGATTATCCAGTAACGTGACCGTCTTCATATTCCCGAGAAGGTAGTAACACTGTGCGACAAGACGGATCAATTCCCGTCTGTTCATCTCCTGGTTGACAAACCGGAGAGTCTCAGGCAGGCATTCATTAAAGATGCAGCGGCCGGCGGTCGTCTCGATCAGCTCACCATCGATACGGACCTTGACCTCAGCCATCAGCCCCACCTCATCGGCGTCGTAGGCCGCCTTGATCTCGTCCATACCGGAAAATCGTCGGCCCTCTCCTTTCTCACCAGATCTACTCCTGGTCAGATAGTAGCAACCCAGCACAATATCCTGGCTGGGAGCAGCGACCGGTGCACCATTAGCCGGAGACAGGATATTATGAGGGGCCAGCATCAGCACCGAGGCTTCAATCCGTGCCTCTGGCGAAAGAGGGACATGGACGGCCATCTGGTCCCCATCGAAGTCAGCATTGAAGGCCGAGCAGACCAAAGGATGGATCTTGATCGCTTCGCCTTCCACCAACACGGGCTCAAAAGCCTGCACGCCCAACCGATGCAGCGTTGGAGCTCGGTTCAGGAGGACCGGGTGCTCTCGGATGACATCCTCCAGGGCGTCCCATACCTCTGGCTTCCCTTTTTCTACCAGCTTCTTCGCACTCTTAATGGTTGTCACAACGCCGTCTTTGAGGAGCTTCCTGAAGATAAAGGGCTTAAACAGCTCAAGAGCCATCTTCTTCGGTAAACCGCATTGGTGCAACTTCAACTCAGGCCCCACCACGATAACCGAGCGTCCGGAGTAGTCGACCCTTTTCCCGAGCAGATTCTGACGGAAGCGCCCCTGTTTCCCTTTCAGCATTTCAGAGAGAGACTTCAGGGGGCGATTGTTCTGTCCCTTCAACGCGCGGCCACGACGGCCGTTATCAAACAGGGCATCCACTGCTTCCTGGAGCATCCGCTTCTCGTTTCGGACGATGATGTCAGGCGCACGGAGCTCAATGAGACGCCTGAGTCGGTTGTTGCGATTGATGACCCGCCGATAGAGATCGTTCAGATCCGATGTGGCAAAACGCCCCCCGTCAAGGGGGACCAGCGGCCGAAGCTCGGGAGGGAGAACTGGAATTGCGTCCAGGATCATCCATTCCGGCTTATTACCGGAATGGATAAAGGCCTCTACGATTCGCAACCGCTTGGTGATCTTTTTACGATTCTGCTGAGAGGTCTCCTGGGGCATTTGCGCATGGAGATCTTCTGCTAACTTCTGAAGGTTCAATCGCTTCAACAGCTCCCGAATAGCCCCTGCACCAATCCCCGCCTTAAAGCCGTCTCCATACTCCTCATAGGCCAGGCGATGCTGCTCTTCGGTTAAAAGCTGTTTCATCGCAAGGGGGGTCTTCCCAGGGTTCACCACGACATACGCCTCAAAATAGAGGACCTTTTCCAGATCTCGGAGTGCGATATCAAGGAGGTAACCGATCCGGCTTGGTACACCTTTGTAGAACCAGACGTGTACAACCGGAGAGACCAGCTCGATGTGGCCCAGCCGCTGTCGTCGCGCTTTACTCCTGATCACCTCAACGCCGCACTTGTCGCAGACGACCCCCTTATGCTTGATACCCTTATATTTTCCGCAGTTGCACTCCCAATCCTTCGTGGGTCCAAAGATCTTGGAACAGAACAGTCCGTCCCGCTCCGGCTTGAACGTCCGATAGTTAATGGTCTCAGGCTTCTTGACCTCTCCGAAGGACCACGATCGAATCTTCTCCGGCGAAGCGAGCCCTATCCGGATCGCCTTGAAACTGGTAGGATCAATGGTCTTTTCGTCGTAGAACCCAAAAAACTTATCCAACGACTACCTCCACAATAGAGCCTGAATGTCTGTTGGGCGACTCTGCACGCTCCAGATGTGTATTGCGTTCAGCATGTATTGAGTGATGCGCGATGCACGCACTACGCCGCACGCAAGAGACGTGCCCTACTCCTTTTTCAGCTCAACGTCAAGCCCCAAACTTTGTAGTTCCTTAACCAGGACGTTAAATGATTCCGGAAGACCTGGCTCGAGGGTGCAGTCACCCCTGACAATCGATTCGTACATCTTGGTTCGTCCTACCACATCATCCGACTTTACGGTTAAGATCTCTTGTAGGGTATAGGCGGCCCCGTATGCCTCCAGCGCCCATACCTCCATCTCGCCGAAGCGCTGTCCACCAAATTGGGCCTTGCCCCCAAGAGGCTGTTGGGTAATCAACGAGTAGGGGCCAATGGAGCGAGCGTGAATCTTATCGTCGACGAGATGGGCCAGCTTCATGAGGTAGATATAGCCAACCGTCACCTCCTGATGAAATGGCTTCCCGGTTCGTCCGTCATAGAGAACGGTCTTCCCCGTCTGGGGGAGACCAGCTCGCTTGAGCCACGTCTTAATCTCTTTCTCTGTGGCTCCATCAAAGACCGGTGAGGCAACTCGCATCCCCAAGGCTCCGGCCGCCCAACCAAGGTGAGTCTCCAGGATCTGGCCTACGTTCATTCGTGAAGGTACGCCCAGTGGATTCAGAACCACCTCGACAGGCGTCCCGTCAGGCAGATACGGCATGTCTTCCTCTGGCAGGACCTTAGCAATGACCCCCTTGTTCCCATGTCGACCAGCCATCTTATCGCCGACAGAGAGCTTTCGTTTCATGGCTACGTAGACCTTCACCATCTTGAAGACCCCAGGGGCCAGCTCATCCCCCCTGGTCACTCTGCCAATGCGTTCCTCCAGGAGCGTCTCCAGAACGTGAACCTGGTTATCCGCCGCGTCATCGATTCGACTCGCCTTCCGGCCCAACTCTTCGTCTAATCGCCCGGCAAGATCTACCAGGTCCTCATGGGACAGTTTATCCAGAATCTCGCCAGTTAACTTCTTACCCTTTGGAACGATAATCTTACGCGTGAGCCTGCTCCGGATCTCTCTGCCTGCACTTAACCCCTCGATGATAGAGCGCAGCTTCCTATCCCGATCTGCAGCAATGATGCCGATCTCGTCTTCAAAGTCCTTACGGAGTCGACCAACCTCTTCGTCCTCGATCGACTTCGCCCGCTCATCTTTTTCGATCCCTTTTCGAGAGAAGACCTTCACATCGACGACAGTGCCGCAAATTCCAGGTGGAACATAGAGTGATGCATCCCTGACATCCTCGGCCTTCTCGCCAAAGATGGCTCGCAGCAATCGCTCCTCCGGAGTGAGCACCGTTTCACCTTTTGGGGTTACCTTCCCAACCAAAATATCCCCAGGCTTGACCTCGGCTCCAATCCGGACGATCCCACTCTCATCAAGATCTTTGAGCGCATCTTCGCCCACATTCGGGGTATCGCGCGTAATCTCTTCCTTCCCCAGCTTGGTCTCACGCGCTTCGATCTCAAACTCTTCGAGATGTATAGAGGTATAGCGATCGTCCTTGACCAACCGTTCGCTGATCAAGATCGCGTCCTCAAAGTTATATCCACCCCATGGCATGAACGCGACCAGGATATTCTGTCCGAGCGCCAGCTCACCATTCTGGGTCGCCGGACCGTCGGCGATGACCTGGCCCTTTGCGATGTGCTCTCCCTTACTCACAATAGGCTTTTGCGTAATGCAGGTGTTTTGATTGCTGCGGCGAAACTTTATCAGTGCATAGATATCTACCCCGGTATCGTCTCCACCGTCTTCATCCTTGTCATCAGAGGAGCGAACAATAATCCGGTCAGCAGTGACCGATTCGACGATCCCTCCACGATGAGCTACCACAACCGCCCCAGAGTCTTTTGCTGCAGGATACTCCATCCCGGTTCCAACTATTGGGGCCTCCGGCCGCAGGAGGGGGACCGCCTGGCGTTGCATGTTGGCACCCATCAGGGCACGATTGGCATCATCGTGCTCAAGGAATGGGACCAGCGACGTGGATACTCCAACCAGCTGCTTCGGGGCGACATCCATGTACTCGACATTCGCCGGGGAAACCGTGACAAAGTTACCGCCGGATCGTGCCGAGATTCGATCTGCCGTAAAGCGCCCCTTTCCGTCCAACTCTGCGTTCGCCTGTGCGATCGTATACTTCTCCTCTTCATCGGCCGTCAGGTACTCGATCTCGTCGGTGACAACCCCACCCCGGACCTTACGATACGGCGTTTCGATGAAGCCAAAATCGTTGACGCGGGCATAGGTGGACAGGCTGGCGATAAGGCCGACGTTGGGACCCTCCGGTGTTTCGATGGGGCACATCCGCCCGTAATGCGTGGGGTGTACGTCCCGAACCTCGAACCCTGCTCGCTCCCGCGACAGCCCTCCAGGACCCAGGGCCGATAGCCGCCGCTTATGGGTCAACTCAGCCAGTGGGTTGGTCTGGTCCATAAACTGGGAGAGCTGAGAGCTGCCGAAGAACTCCTTGAGCGCCGCCGTAACTGGCTTGGCATTAACCAAGTCGTGCGGCATCAGGGTCTCCAGCTCCTGCGTACTCATTCGCTCTCTCACCGCCCGCTCCATTCGAGCCAACCCGACTCGAAACTGTTCCTCCAAGAGCTCTCCAGCCGATCGGACTCGGCGATTACCAAGATGGTCGATGTCATCGACAGAGGTCCCGGCCTCCCCATGCTTGAGCTTCAGCAGGTATCGGATGGCTTCTACAATGTCATCTACCTGCCCTATCCGATCCTCCATGCCGGCAGGTCGATAGCGGCGACACATCAGGGCATGAACCTCAAGCGGCACATCGAGGCCCAGCTTGCGATTGATCTTCAAGCGCCCAACCTTTGAAAGATCATAGCGCTTCGGATTAAAGAAGACGGATTCGAGGAATACCTTTGTCGCCTCCTCATTGGGCGGGTCTCCGGGTCGCATTCTTCGGTACATCTCAGTCAGGGCGTCCTTTTCAGAGCGGGTCGAGTCGCGAATGATACTCTCTCGAATCTCGAACGCATCCCGACCATCCACGCTGGCAAGTACGGAGAAACTCAGCCCGCTTTTCAGGACCCGCTCAAGCGCTTCTTCCGTGACCTCCTGCGCACATTCAAGGATCACCTCGCCGCTCTGCGTATCGACAATATCAGCAGCCAGAATTCTGCCGATTAGATCCTCTTTATACAGAGATACCTCCTTAATCTTCGACGCCTGAAGCCGCTTCTGGGCCACCTTTGTAATTCGCTTCGTCGCGCCGAGGATCAGTTGTCTGGTCTGAGGATCTGAAATATCTCTGCTTACCCGGAAGCTAGTTGCGCCAGGTGAATCTACGTGAAGCAGGATATCCTTCCCCTTCTCGATACGTAACACATCCCGCTTATAAAAAAGGTCCAGGATCTCCTCATTGCTTCCATAACCGATCGCCCGCAGCAGAATCGACGCAAGGAACCTCCGTCTTCGATCTACCCGAACATGAAGTACATCATTCGCATCAAACTCGAACTCCAGCCAGGAACCTCGGTATGGGATAAGGCGAGCAGAGTAGAGGATCTTGCCGCTCGGATGAGTCTTCCCGCTATCATGATCGAAGAAGACCCCTGGAGAGCGATGGAGCTGGCTGACCACCACCCGCTCCGTCCCATTGATAATAAAGGTACCCTGCGGCGTCATTAAGGGCATCTCCCCCAAGTAGACCTCTTGCTCTTTAATATCTCTGATGCTGCTGGCCTCGGAGTTAGCCGGCTTATCCCAGACCATCAGACGAAGGGTGACCTTGAGCGGAACAGAGCAAGTCATCCCTTTCTCCAGAGATTCCTCTGCACCATACTTTGGCGCCCCGAACTCGTACTTGACAAATTCCAGAGATGCCGAACTATCGTAATTATAAATCGGAAAGATACTTGTGAAGGCCCCCTGAAGGCCTATCTCTTCGCGGGCATGCGGAGATATCCTTCTTTGCAGGAACTGATCGAAGGACCGCCGCTGGATCTCAATGAGATTCGGGATTGAGACCACCTCTTTGATCTTACTAAAATGCCAGCGCTCAGCCGCTACGCTCTTCTTCACGAGGGCCATACGTCCTTCACTCCTTTTTTCTTCCTATACTACTTGAGTTCTACAGTCGCGCCGGTCGCCTCGAGCTTCGCTTTCATCTCCTCTGCCTCAGCCTTCGACAGCCCATCCTTCACCGTCTTCGGAGCGCCCTCAACGAGATCCTTTGCCTCTTTCAAGCCAAGCCCGGTGATGGCCCGTACCTCCTTGATGACCTGAATCTTCTTTTCTCCTACAGAAGCGAGGACAACCGCGAACTCCGTCTTTTCTTCAGCTGCCGGCGCTGCAGCAGCCGAACCCCCTCCTTGACCAACCGCAGCGACAGACATCATCGCCGTTGCGGAGACACCGAACTTGTCCTCAATCCCCTTCACAAGTTTATTGAGGTCCAGAACAGTCCAACTCTCGATCGAATCCAGTACGTCATCAACTGTGACATTTGCCATCGTCATTCCTCTCCTTAACTACGTAGTCAATATGTACCGACGATGCCCTGGCCGCTTTGGATCAGGGCCTGTACCCTACTACCCCTTTTGCTGCCTCACAGCCTCCAGCACCATCAAGAAGGAACGAAGCGGTCCGGAAAGTACGGTGACAAGGCCCCGCAGGGGGGATTGCAGAATGCCAGCGAGTCGAGCCGCAAGCACCTCACGCGAAGGAAGATCGGCGAGCGCCATCGCATCTTGTGCGGTCAGCACCCGCCCCTCCGCAAAGCCGGCTTTAATTTGGAAGGTTGGCTTCGTCTTCATGAAAGAGGCTAAGAGTTTAGACGGTACGGTAGGATCGCCCCCGCCATAGACAATCGCTGTCGGGCCGGCAAAATACGGCTTCAGCTCCTGGAGCTCCGTCTCTGCAATGGCCAATCTGGCGAGGGTGTTCTTTACGACCCGAAGTGCCACCCCTTGATGCCGGAGTACTTTTCTCAGTTCAGTCAATTCGCTGACAGTGATGCCGCGAGGATCCGCCAGCATGGCGACCGTCGTCCCTGCCAATGCCGTCTTGAGCTCATCAACTGCTGCTGCTTTTTCTACCCGATTCACTGTCCCCTCCATCCCCAGCCAGGTAGCTGTCCTAGCCCTTTGCCAATCCTACCAAGGTGTCCAGCTCTACCTTTATACCCGGTCCCATTGTCGACGATATCGCAACTCCGTTAAGATATCGTCCTTTGCTGGAAGCCGGCTTGGCGCGCACCAACGCCTCCAGCAACGCCATCGCATTCTCATGGAGTTGATCCGTCGTAAAGGAGGCCTTCCCAAAAGGCGCGTGTACGATCCCCGCCTTCTCCGTACGATACTCAATCTTTCCACCCTTGAACTCTCTGACGGCCCTTCCTACGTCAAGGGTGACGGTACCGGTCTTAGGGTTGGGCATCAATCCCCGAGGGCCAAGCACCTTCCCGAGACGCCCCACCAGACCCATAACGTTCGGGGTCGCAATCGCCCGATCGAACTCAAGCCATCCTTGTTGGATCTTTTCTATTAAGTCTTCACAGCCTACATAGTCGGCACCCGCCTCACGCGCGTCTTTCTCTTGTTCACCCTTCATGAAGACCAGTACCCGAACACTCTTACCTGTTCCATGGGGGAGCACAACCGTACCCCTCACCATCTGATCAGCATGCTTCGGATCAACTCCAAGACGAACAGCGATCTCCATCGTCTCATTAAACTTCGCCCCAGCATTCGACTTCACGACTTCTATCGCCTTAGCCAGGTTGCACAGCCCTATCTGTGTCACTGCGTTCGCTGCCGCCCCGTACCGTTTTCCGACCTTCGACATATTCTCTACCCCGCTTCAAAAGAGAGGATCCAGGGTATAGCGTACAGAAAATCTACCCAAGTTGGCTGCTACCAGCCTCTCACCCTTTAATCCTCAGCCCTTCACCTTGTTCTTAGACAACCTCAATCCCCATCGTCTTCGCCGTTCCCTCGATAATCCTGACAGCCGACTCCAGTGACAACGCATTCAAGTCCGGCATCTTCGTCCGTGCAATCTCTTCCACCTGCTTCCTGGTCACCTTTCCCACCTTCGTGCGGTTCGGTTCCTTAGAGGCCTTCGCGATGCCAACGGCCTGCTTTAAGAGGATTGCCGCTGGGGGGGTCTTGGTAATAAATGTAAAAGACCGATCCGCGTAGATAGTAATGACAACAGGAATCACCAGACCCTCTTCTGATGCCGTCTGGGCATTGAAGGTCTTGCAGAACTCCATGATATTGACGCCGTGCTGTCCGAGCGCGGGACCGACCGGAGGCGCTGGATTGGCCTTACCGGCTGGGACTTGAAGCTTCACAATCGCTGTAACTTTTTTCGCCATAAGAACCTCAGATGCAAAGGCTGTCGGCTGTTAGCCGCCAGCCGTATGTTCAGACCTTTTCAACCTGAAGGAACTCAAGATCGACAGGGGTCGGCCTTCCGAAGATACTGACCATCACCTTTAACCGTCCCTTTTCCGGCTTTACCTCGTCAACAAGGCCAGTGAAGTTGGCAAACGGACCATCGATGACCCGGACGCTTTCTCCGCGAAGGAACATGACCCTATGTTTCGGCCGCTCCGCCCCCTCCTCTACCTGCTGCAGGATGGTTTGCACCTGCTCCTCAGGAACCGAAGTTGGTTGTGTAGCGGGACCGACAAAGCCAGTGACCTTCGGCGTATTCTTAACGAGATACCACAGTTGCTCGGACATCTCCGCCTTAATCAGGACATATCCAGGAAAGAATTTACGCGAGGAAACCGTTCGTTTTCCCTTCTTGAGCTCAACAACATCTTCAGTGGGAATCATGACCTGAGAGATTTTATCGGACAGTCCTAAGGCAACAGCCCGCTGCTCAATACTCGCTTTCACCTTATTCTCAAAACCTGAATACGTATGGATCACATACCAACTTTGAGACATGACCTGACCTACTGGCATTGGTTGGTTTGACTACCTGACAACAAACGTCAGCACCCTCTGCAGCGCCGCGTCTATCACTCCGAGAAAAAACGAGAGGATAAAGACCGACACGATAACGACGATAGTCGATCCTACAACCTCTTTCTTGCGCGGCCAGTTTACCCTTTTGAGCTCATTCCTGACCTCTTGTAAAAATTGGACTAACTGCTGCCACCGCTCCATCATCGTCGTTCTTCTACTCCTCCGGCTCGCCAATGTCGGTGAGCAATTGCATTCTCATCCTCGATACCTTTTATGTCCGATCGAAGATCTGAGCAGGAAACATCCGCTGATGCCGAGATATTACCGGACATTTTCGTCTTCCTTGGAACTGCGTATAGTGTTCGCGTCATCAGATGGCAGGCCAGGAGGGATTTGAACCCCCAACCCTCGGATTTGGAGTCCGATGCTCTGCCGTTAGAGCTACTGGCCTATGGAGGGCTCAAGGCCGCAAGTCGTGACAGTCCTCGCCATGACCCCATCACATGTGAAATGTAACACGGCTTACTTGGCTTCCTTATGGGCAGTGTGCTTGCGGCACCAACGACAGTATTTACTCAACTCAATTCTATCCGGCGTATTCTGTTTACTCTTCGTTGTCGAATAGTTTCGCCTTTTGCACTCACCACAGGCTAATGTGATTATCTCACGCATCGCAGCTCCGTACGCTCCTTGCCTTCACGAGAAAATGTCTATGTGGTTATGTAGCTTGTCTCGTCGTTGGGTCTATTCGGTCTGTCCAGACTCAACCAGCCAGACGAAATAGACAAGATAAGCCCCTACTACTCCGTTACCTCGCTCACCACGCCGGCCCCGACCGTGCGGCCTCCCTCGCGGATCGCGAATCGCAACTCCTTCTCCATAGCAATCGGCTGAATCAGTTCGACCGACATACTTACATTATCGCCCGGCATGACCATCTCGGTCCCGGCCGGCAGGGTACAGACCCCCGTCACATCGGTCGTCCGGAAGTAGAACTGAGGCCGGTAGCCGTTGAAGAAGGGGGTATGACGGCCGCCCTCTTCCTTCGTGAGGATGTATGCCTCGGCCTTAAAGCGCGTGTGGGGCGGGATGGAGCCGGGTTTGGCGACGACCTGGCCACGTTCCACCTCTTCACGTTTGGTACCCCGCAACAGGAGTCCGACGTTATCGCCGGCCTGGCCCTGGTCGAGGAGCTTGCGGAACATCTCGACGCCGGTTACTACGGTCCGCTGGGTATCGCGGATCCCGACCAGCTCGACCTCGTCGGCGACCTTGATGATCCCGCGCTCGACACGGCCGGTGACGACGGTGCCGCGCCCAGAGATCGAGAAGACGTCCTCGATCGGCATCAGGAACGGCTTGTCGAGAACCCGGGTGGGCATGGGGAAGAAGCTGTCTACGGCATCCATCAGATCGAAGATCGGGGCGGAGTCCGGATTCGTCCGGTCCCCGCTGCCTGTCTCCAGCGCTTTCAGCGCGCTGCCACGGATGATAGGAGTCTCGTCCCCGGGGAAGTTGTAGAGCGTCAGCAGCTCACGGACCTCCATCTCGACGAGCTCGATCAGTTCGGGGTCATCGACCAGGTCGACTTTATTGAGGAACACGACGAGGTTGGGGACGTTGACCTGCCGCGCCAGGAGGATGTGCTCGCGCGTCTGGGGCATGGGTCCCTCGGAGGCGGCGACGACCAGGATCGCGCCGTCCATCTGGGCCGCGCCGGTGATCATATTCTTGATGTAGTCGGCGTGGCCTGGGCAGTCGACGTGGGCGTAGTGGCGCTTGGCCGTCTCGTACTCGACGTGGGCGATATTGATGGTAATCCCACGCTCCTTCTCCTCAGGCGCCTTGTCTATCTGATCGAAGGGGATGAAGGCGACCTTCGCGTTCGCTGCGTGCAGGACCTTCGTGATCGCCGCGGTCAAGGTCGTCTTGCCGTGGTCGATATGCCCAATGGTCCCGATGTTCATGTGCTCTTTCGTCCGCTCGAACTTCGCCTTGGCCATGGTATCTCCTCGCCGCAAAGGGCGACTGACTTCTCCCTTTCGGCACTCATCCGCTGAGGGCGGATTCAGTCGTCTCTGTCAGGTTCACACGAATATTATCTGGAGCCCACGACCAGGATTGAACTGGTGACCTCATCCTTACCAAGGATGTGCTCTGCCAACTGAGCTACGTGGGCTGGCTACTGAGGCCCCAATCCAGAACGGAACATTCTCTACACACCAGGTAGTTACGCAACGCTTTCTTTCCGGCTTCTACGAAGCCGCATCAATGCGTCTGAACTCATTCCCAATGCGTACATCACCTGTTCAATCTATCAATCTCTGCCCTGACGGGTAAAGATGAAAATAACATCCGCACAGTATATCAGTTCCAACGCTCTGATAATAGAGCCTCTGGAGCGGGAAACGGGATTCGAACCCGCGACCCTCAGCTTGGAAGGCTGACGCTCTAGCCAACTGAGCTATTCCCGCATCAATATGGCAGTGGACCCTGTGAGTACATCCCATAGTAAGGGATCCGTACCGCCCACTAGATGCCTGCCGCACAAATCAATGCCAATGGTGGGGAGAGGAGGGTTCGAACCTCCGAAGGCAATGCCAGCAGATTTACAGTCTGCCCCCTTTGGCCGCTTGGGTATCTCCCCGCATCACTCTTCGGAATCTCCCTGAGCACAAGCTCCCTGTGGAGCTGGCGAAGGGATTTGAACCCCCGACCGGCTGATTACAAATCAGCTGCTCTGCCAACTGAGCTACGCCAGCGCGGAAACCTCTAGACTATTGATACTTCCACAGAGGCGCAAGGCGAATATAGCGTCATGATAAGCAAAAAGCAAGCGATAATTTAGATTATGGGTATTCTTGGTGGCTAATCGCAGTTTCTTGCCTATTCGCTGAAGACTACTCTACGGCATCACGTTGCCGCCGTATCTCGAACAGTACAACAGCGGCAGCGGCAGCGGCATTCAGTGAGTCAACGCGCCCCCTCGTAGGGATTCGCGCAAGCAAATCGCACCGCTGCCGGACTAACGGTGTAAGGCCCCGGTGCTCTCCCCCAATCACTGCGCCCATTGATGTACGCATATCGATATCATGGAGAGATCGTGCAGCACCTGGATCGGCTCCAACAATCCATACACCTTGCTCTTTCAGCCACGCAAGAAACGACGGAAGACCCGGTACCCTCGCCACAGGTAGGTGCTCTACGGCCCCAGCAGAGGCCTTGGCGACCGCCGGAGTAATCCCGGCAGCACGATGTTTCGGGATGAAAAGCCCATCTGCTCCAGCAGCCTCCGCAGTACGAATTATCGTTCCGAGGTTCTGCGGGTCCTGGATCCCATCAAGCAACAGCAGTAACGGCAGTGGCGAAGTAGCCTTGATTCGAGCAACCAACTCGAAGGGGTCGTCGTAGCTCACCTCGCTGACAATGGCTAGAACACCTTGATGCGTAACCCCCTGGGATAATTCGCGAAGCCGTTCTCGTTTCTCCTGCGTAAAGGGGATACCCAGATCTCTGGCCCGCTTTATAATCTCAGCGATTGTGGGATCATACCGCTCCCTCGCCAGGTAGATTCGATCGATGTGGCGTCGCTGTGCCCGAAGCGCCTCCAATACAACGTGAGGCCCAACGAGTATCTGCTCCGTCATGACCTCTGTATCTTGACGGGGGTTGCCTTCATACGCCAGCGGGCTCCCCCACCGGTATCATCTACAGTCACCCCTAGATCCGCCAACCAGGTCCGAATCGCATCGGAAGTCGCCCAATCTTTTCTATCGCGGCAGAGGGCCCGGTATTCTACGATAGCCCTGATTGCGTCCGTTGGCAGGGATTGCCCTGAGGTCATGGCCGCATTCATCGTATCTCGAGCGCGACGGTAATCGCTCTCCGATACTCCTGACGTATCGGTAACGCAGTGATGTGATAGGCTGCGAGAGGTACGAAGCCAGTGATCCTGCCCCGCCGTATCCTCAAACAGACCGCCCAATACCGATCCCAATCGACGCAACATCTCACCCGCAAGGCCAAGCTCACTCACAAAGGTGTCTGTGGGTGCATCGATAGCCCCTCTCAGGGCAACATTCATCCCCTTGGTCAGGGTAAACAATGCGGCAAGCGCGCGAGGTGTATTAAAATCATCATCCATCGCATCCGTAAACTCTTGCTCTGCTCCGCGAATCTGGGCCAAAAGCGGGAGTGGATCAACAGGTAGCGGGTCGGTCTTCGAAGCCCGGGTATCATGGACATGCTGAACCCCGGCCAGCACATTACGGAATCGATCCTCTGCGGCCATGGCACTACTCAGTGAGTCCTCCGAAAAATCCAACGGTGCTCGGTGATGAGTTCCAAGCAGGAACAGCTTGAGCGCACAGGGGCTGATGCGCTCCAGGAGATCTCGGACCGTCAGGACATTGCCCAACGACTTCGACATCTTTTCGGCGTGGATATTCACAAATCCGTTATGAACCCAGTAGCGGGCAAACAGCTTGCCGGTTGCGCATTCCGACTGCGCAACTTCGTTCTCGTGATGGGGAAAGATCAGATCGGCGCCCCCACCATGGATATCAAAGGTCTCACCGAGGTATTTCATCGACATGGCTGAGCATTCGATATGCCAGCCCGGTCGACCGGGACCCCACGGGCTCTCCCACGCAGGCTCTCCAGGTCTTGATGTCTTCCATAAGGCAAAATCGAGGGGATCACGCTTCCGCGGATCTATCTCAATCCTCGCTCCTGCCTGCAACTCGTCGAGACCGCGATGAGACAGCTTCCCATAGTCAGGTGCGCGCCTGACCTCGAAATATACATCGCCATCTACGGCATATGCGACCCCCTTCATCATCAAGGCCTGGATCAGATCGATCATCTCACCGATATGGTGTGTGGCCCGAGGCTCTTTCGTTGGTGTTCTGAGCCCCAAATCTCTCATATCCTGGCGATAGGCCTCAATCTGTTCCTCCGCCAGCAACGTATATGGCTGCCCCCGTTCTGCGGCCCGCTGGATGATCTTATCGTCTACGTCCGTATAATTCCGTACGTAACGGACCTTGTAGCCTCGGAACTCCAGGTAGCGCCAGATGACATCAAAGGTCAGAGCCGCGCGCGCGTGACCGATATGCGCACGATCATACACGGTTGGTCCGCAGGCGTACATCCGGACCTCACCGGATATGAACGGTTCAAAGACCTCCTTTTTCTGACTTAAGGTATTGTAGAGGATTAGCGCCATACGACTACCCTCGTCATGCTACAGTATTACCGGATGGCGCTGGAGAGATGCGATAGCAAGACACGCGATGCCGTGACCGGCCCCCAGTGTCCCGACCCGATTCGCTGTCGTCGCCTTCACGCTCACCCCCTCGACTGGAGTGTCGATGCTTTCCGCAAGGTTGACTCGCATCTGCGTAATATACGGCGCAAGCCTCGGGGCCTCGGCAATAATGGTTGCATCGATATGACTCACCGTGTAGCCAAGTGCCTGCACTCGCCGAAAGGCCTCCCTGAGTAGCAGGAGGCTCGACACATCTTTATATTGCGGATCGTTCGTCCCAAAGCAGGAGCCGATATCGCCTGCGCACGCTGCGCCAAGGATCGCGTCAATCACCGCATGAGCCAGCGCATCCGCATCCGAGTGTCCCTCAAGGCCTTTCTCGAACGGGATCTCTACCCCTCCCAGGACAAGGCGCCGACCGGGTACTAATGGATGCGTATCGAATCCGATGCCAACTGTCATTGGGCTATTAACCGTTGCAGGATCAGGCCGGCAAGCGGTAAATCCTCTTGGCTCGTAATTTTAAGGTTCTCATAACTGCCTCTCACAACCTTGACGATCCCCCCCATCCGCTCGATAAGCGCGGCATCATCGGTAGCAATGATCCCAAGCCCACGAACAGCACGGTGGGCTTGCATCAAGAGTGAATAACGAAAGACCTGAGGGGTCTGGATCGACCAGATCTGTTCCCTCTGCAACGTCTCTACCACAAACCCATTGGTGTCTACCCGTTTGATGGTATCGATCACTGGAACGGCTACAACCGCCGCATCAACCTCTTTGGCGGCGTCTATAGCAGCCAACACAACCTCACGCGAAACGAAAGGGCGAACGCCGTCGTGGATCAATACGAGATCCGTTTCCGCCTTCGCCCTCTGCAGGCCGTTGTAGACTGAATCCTGACGCGACTGTCCCCCTGGAACTACCTCCATCTCCAGATCAACCCCTGACAACTCCAACGCCTCCCGGCCTCGCGCCTCTTCTCCGGGGGGCACCACTACGATGATAGCCGCGAGTGCGTTCGTTGCCGCAAGCGCTCGTAACGTGTAGCTGAGTATCGGAAGACCATGCAGCGTCAGAAACTGCTTCTTGACCGCACCCCCGAATCGTATCCCTACTCCCGCCGCGGGAACAATGGCTGTCACAATCATAGGGTGTCGGGTGGAGGGTGTCGGGTGGAGGGTGGAGTGGCAAATGCCTATTCCACCACCTGCACCCTACCCCCTGTACCCTGCTCTTATGCGGCCTCGGCCTCTTCCTTCAGGCGTGAGAAGATCATGCGCCCAGCCGTCGTCGGGAGTACCGTTGTCACGCGTACATCGACAGTCTGACCGATATAGCGACGTCCGCTATCGACCACCACCATCGTCCCATCGTCAAGGTACGCAATGCCTTGGTTATATTCCTTACCTTCCTTGAGAACATGGACCTGCATTTCTTCGCCGGGCAGGACAATAGGCTTGAGTGCGTTCGTCAACTCATGGATATTGAGTACCCCGATTCCATGCAACCCTGCCACCTTATTGAGATTAAAATCATTCGTCACGATCTTGGCATGATAGCTCTTGGCCAGCGCAACCAGCTTTGCGTCTACCTCACGAATATCCGGAAAATCGACATCGCTGATCTCGACATGCACATCAGCCTGCTTCTGCATCTTTTGCAGAATATCCAGTCCCCGGCGACCACGGTTTCGCTTCATCGGATCCGAAGAGTCGGCAACTTGCTGTAACTCCCGCAAGATAAATTGCGGGACAAGCAGCGTCCCCTCAACAAACCCTGCCTCGCAAATATCAGTAATGCGTCCATCAATAATAACCGAGGTGTCCAGGACCTTGTAGCTCTTGCCTCGCGGCTTTTCCTTTTCCCTGAAAAGCCGAACCAGATGCGACATGCTGAACCCTCGGCTCTTCTCGATCGCGATGGCGGCCCCAAGGTACGCAGATCCAATAGAAATGATAGGTCGCATGGTCCAAGCGATGTATTTAGGAATGAAGTCCAGAAAACCTGAAATAGCGCTGAATAAGAGTTCGGCCAAGCCAAGACCTAAAACAAATCCGAGCGTTCCGCTGACAATGACTTGCAGAGAAGCCTGATGAAACTTACGCTGAAGGACCATCACAACGACGCTACATGAGGCCCCAAGAAGAAGACCCGCCAGCCCCAGCAGATACTGGTAAGGCCCTTCACCGGCCTGCAGGGCCAGATAAAATCCGATGGCCGCCCCTCCAGCAATCATCGGGAGGCCAACGCGGTAGTTATTCACATTCATCGCCCCCTTTCATAATAGCTGATGACCTGACGGCCCATCAGCTATAGGATCCTACCGCCTGTTCAACAAGCACCCTCGCTCTTTCCTGATCAATCCCGGAAGCATGTGAAATCTCGCTCACGATCAACCTTCTGACATTCTCAAGCATCGTCTTTTCACCAAACGATAGACTCCGCTCCTTCTGGAGTAGAACCAACTTTCGCAGGACCAGGGCAACCTCAAAGAGTGATCCTGTCCTGATCCGCTCCAGATTCTCCTTGAACCGGCGATTCCAATTCGGACTGATCTCAAGATTGTTCTTCTTTAAGATGGCCAGTATCTTTGGAACCTCCGACGCTTCAATAACCTCTCGAAGACCGACCCGTTGGGCGTTCTCCGTGGGAACCATGATCGTCATGCCGTTCCCGATGATACGAACGACGTAGAAAGGCTGCAGTCCACCCGAAACCTCTTTCTTTTCGATGGCTTCAATCCACCCGACGCCATGGGTGGGGTAGACTACTTTTGTTCCAGTGCTATACATGCTTAGTCGAAATTATAGCAGAAATTCGCAGACAAGTCAAAAGATCCTCTCAAAAACAGCGATAGACTCCCTGGAATTATTCAATTCTTCTCAATATTGTGCAAGTGAAGAGTATCAATGGCAAACTCAGTACAATGATGTAAGATGACGCCACTTCATTCATAAAGGCGACTTTCTATCGCTAATCTTGAGATTATGCTGTCTATCGCATCGCCAGCTTTTCCGTTAACTCCTCAAGCGTGTGGAGTCCACTCACCCGCAGAGAGGAAAAGTCAGGCAGGGCTCGATCGAGATTGTGGCGAGGTATCAGACAATGCGATAATCCCATGCGAGCGGCCTCCTCAAGCCGTCGCTCTGCCATCGGTACTGCTCGTACTTCGCCTGCCAGACCGATCTCGCCAAAGACGCAGAGCCCTGGATCGAGCGGAAGGTTTCTTGCACTTGAAAGAACCGCGACGGCTATACCAAGATCGGCAGCTGTCTCTCCCACCCTGACACCCCCCACGATGTTCACGTAGACATCGCACGCGCTCAGAGGCAGGCCCAGTCGCTTTTCCAATACAGCCAGCAGTAACATGCCTCGGTTACTATCGATTCCGTTCAATACCCGTCTGGGGATTGAGGCGCTTGGTGTCGCGACCAACGCCTGCAACTCCACCAGCAGTGGCCGGCTTCCCTCCAGGGTTGGAATAACGACTGAGCCCGGCGCTCCCAGGGGACGCTGAGAGAGAAACACCTCCGACGGATTGGCGAGCTCCTGCAATCCTTCCGCCGTCATCTCGAGCACACCAACCTCCGGAGTCGGGCCAAAACGATTCTTGACGGTGCGCAGCAACCGATGAATCTGATACCCCTCTCCTTCCATGAATACAACCGCATCAACCAGATGCTCCATCGCCTTCGGACCAGCAATAGCCCCTTCCTTCGTAATATGGCCGATGACAATCGTACTGATACCTTTCTCTTTAGCGAACGCCATCAGACGAAAGGCAGCCTCACGAACCTGACTGAAACTGCCTGGGGGTGATTCAAGCTCTTCCGAGACGATCGTCTGGATGGAATCGATCACCAGAATAATTGGTCGGATGCGGTCAGCTTGTTCCAGAATGGTCTGAAGGGATGTCTCGGAAAGAAGCAAAAGATGATCGGAAAGCGGGCCTAACCTGCTCGCCCTGGAGCGAGTCTGCTGAAGTGATTCCTCGCCGGAGACGTATAGCACTCTCCCTGCTCCCTCCGCGATCCGCATTGACGCCTGAAGGAGCAGGGTCGACTTTCCAATCCCAGGATCACCGCTGAAGAGTACGAACGAGCCGGGAACGATCCCTCCCCCCAGTACCCGATCCAGCTCCGCTAAACCGGTGCTTACCCGGTGGAGCGTCCTAATATCTACTGCGGTAATCGGTGTCGCAAGATGTTGAACCGAAGAGGCGTTATCGCGGCGGCCATGATGCCGTTCGCCAGTGGTACGCTCCTCTAGTAAGCCTCCCCACTCTCCACAGTCCGGGCAGCGCCCCATCCAGCGAGCAGTCTGATAGCCACAACTCTGGCAGAGGTAATGGCTCAGGATTTTGGCCATCGCTCCCCTCGAACCGCAGCAGGCACATCACACCGTTCAACGTGCAAGGTTCAATGTGCAAGGATCAACGTTCAATGTGCAATGTTCAACCTTGAACGGCGAACATTGAACCGCGGATTGTCACACTTCATCCGCTTCATCCGGCTCTTGATGAATGAGGTCCAGAGGACCAAACTTGACAAACTCTCGAAGGAAGGCCATCTCTACAGTCCCGGTCGGACCGTTCCGCTGCTTGGCAATAATGATCTCAGTCTTCGCATCGCGCTCCGGATCAGGGGCTCCAGCCTTTCTAACTTGATAGTAGCCAGGCCGGTACAGGAAGATGACAACATCAGAGTCCTGCTCTATGGCCCCGGACTCTCGGAGATCCGATAGCTGAGGGCGCTCCCGTTCCTCTGTTCGCCGCGCGAGCTGCGACAGCGCCACTACTGGAACTTTTAACTCCTTGGCCATCGCCTTCAAACCTCGGCAGATATCCGACACCTCCTGCTGGCGATTCTCGGTTCTGGCACGACCTGAGATGAGCTGGAGGTAGTCGATCACGATCATCCCAATGTTCTGTTCAGCCTTCAGCCTCCGTGCCTTCGCCCGCAGCTCGATAGCAGTGATCGCAGCCGAGTCGTCAATGAAGACGGGGGCCTCAGAAAGACGGCCGGCCGCACTTGTCAGCTTCGGCCAGTCGCTTTCACGCAGATATCCTGTTCTGATTCTGTGCGAATCGACCTCAGCCTCAGTCGAGAGCATGCGCTGGACAACCTGCTCCTTCGACATCTCCAGGCTGAAGATCCCGACCGGGATCTTTTCATCGATTGCCGCATTTCGCGCAATATTGAGGGCAAAACTCGTTTTGCCCATCGAGGGTCGGCCGGCGATAATGATCAACTCTGATGGCTGAAAACCGGCAGTTTTCATGTCGAGGTCAACAAATCCGGTAGGTACTCCGGTCACCTGCGTCTGACGGTCATAGAGCTTTTCTACCTGCTCAAAGGTATCCTTGAGGATCAATTTCAACGGAAGGAAGGCACGCCGTACCCGATCCTCCGAGAGCTCGAAGATCTGCTGCTCGGCCCGTTCAAGAACCTGATCCGCCTCCTCCTGATCGGCATAGCCGAACCCGACAATGTCAGTGGCGACGGTGATCAACTGACGCAACAGCGACTTATCTCGAACAATCCGCGCATGGTAGGCGATATTCGCCGCAGTGGGGACAGCCTCCACCAGTGAGGCGAGGAATGCCGCAGAGCCCACCTCATCGAGCTCGCCACGACGGCGTAGCTCATTAGTCATCGTAATAAGATCGACAGGCTCCCCTCGCCCGAACAGCCCGGAGGCCGCAGCAAAGATCTTACGATGGACATCCCGATAGAACTGCTCGGGCCGCAACAACTCCAGACACTTCAGAAAGGCCTCATTGCTCTGCAGGATCGCCCCGAGGACCGACATCTCGGCCTCCAGATTTTGTGGCGGAACCCGCTCTCCGACCATCTCTCGTCGACTCAGGGTTGACTCCCGCATGAGTGGCTGTCCCACTGGTTTAACTCCTGACGTGTTCAACCGTCAGCCGAAGTTCGGCAATAACCCCGGAATGCAAGCGGATAGGAACAGTGTAGCTGCCAAGCGCTTTGATCGGTTCCTGCAGAAGGATCTTTCTCCGATCTATGTCGAGCCCTTGAGCAACCAAGGCGGTATGGATGTCCTGATTGGTCACAGCACCGAAGAGCCGATTTTGCTCGCCGGCTCGGCGCGCTATTACACAGTGTAGCGCTGCGATCTGGCCGGCCAGGGTCTCTGCTGTACGACATAACCTGTCCTCACGATCTTTATTCCGTCGAAGCAGATGATCCAACGACTTAATATTGGCGGATGTTGCCGCAACCGCCTTACGCGACGGGATCAGGAAATTTCGCGCGAATCCGTCCGCTACCTCTACCTGGTCACCGGCAGAGCCCACCTTTTCGACCCCTTCCAAAAGAACGATCTTCATCAATACGTTACCTCCTTCGTGCGCCCTGACCTCCAGCGTCCTACGCGCCGGGGGGCCTCTGAAGCGAAGGTCGGCGAAAAACGACCCAGATATCAAACAGCCCGACCAATGCCAAGAGAAGTAATAGTAGAGGTTGAAAAAGCAACAGCAGAACGCCCAAGAATCTTATCAACGGCGAAAGTCTTAGCCGGCGGATCCAGAATGTCGCAATCGCCAGACCCTGTACAAGATACAGCGTCATCATCACAAGCAGCCCGTTAACACCAATCTCCTTCGCAATCGGTAGATCGCTCAGCACCAACGCAGCAGATCCGATGAAGAGCCATACCAACTGATCGGGGACTCTCCAGGCGCTCCCCGGCTTCCAACCAACTGGTACACCGTCTGGAACTGCTCCCCTTCTCGCGAGAAAAAAGTTGGCCGACGTACTAAGTATAGCCGCCGCGATAAAGAGGCCTGGTGAGGTTGTCAGGAGAACACGACGTATCTCTTCGCTCGACTCTAACAGCGGCCCAATCTCGTCCGGATCAATACCGACCTTACTATACAACTCCATCGCCTCTCGTACAGCGACATCAAGACGATACCTCAGAAGATCCAGTATCGGCGTACCGGCATTCCACGCCAGCATGAAGAGACCGACCAGACCTCCTAAGAGGACAGCCAAGCTCCCTGCGGATACCGATACCTCAGGGGTCCACTGACGGCGGATAGCCTCCGCCAGTACCATGGCAGGCAGACCGAATTCGATGTAGAAGGCCCAGGCATATCCTATGCCCAGGAGACCGGAAAGGCAGGCCCCAATAGTCAATACGCCAAGCAGAGCGGCGGTACGGCCGTGTCTCAGCGACAAGAGAATAAGCGGCAGGGGAGTCAGCAGGCCAAAAAAAATCCCGACGATCGGGATTGTTCCGCCAGCCAGCGCAAGCGTAAGAGACGCAAGGCAGTAGGCAGAACTCTGTATAACCGTCTTGGCCGATCCCTCTTTCATCGAACGTACGTCGTCAACTCCATCAAAACACTCTGCCAGGTCTCCCACTTACGGCAAATCGGCAGCAAAGGGAAGCAATGCGATGCTGCGAGCACGCTTGATGGCTCCGCCGAGCTGCCGCTGATGGCTTGCGCAGTTGCCGGAAATCCGTCGTGGAATAATCTTCCCTCGATCCGTAATGAAGTTCCGGAGTCGCTTGGCATCCTTAAAATCGACTGCCTCAATCTTATCCACACACCACTTGCAGACCTTCTGCCGCCGAAAGGTTCGTCGCTTTTTCAGCATCCGCCATTACCCTCCTGAATATCGCCGCGTGTCAAAATGGCACCTCCTCCTCGCCGGATCGATCCCCGCTTAAAGCATGCGGGGACAGGGGCGGTTCCTCATCAGAGACCGCTGCATCCTTTCGTCCACCAACAAATTGTACCCGCTCTGCAATCACTTCGTGCTTGCTCCGCTTCTGACCATCAGGCGTTTCCCATGACCGTTGATGGAGCCGGCCCTCTACCAGCGCCTGGCGCCCCTTGCTGAGGAACTCGGCGCAGGACTGCGCCTGCTTGTCCCAGACAACAACCGTGATAAAACAGACCTCTTCCCGTCGCTCGCCACCTTTTGTTGTAAAAGAGCGATTGACCGCCAGGTCAAAACTACACACGGCCATACCGCCTGGCGTATGTCGAAGTTCTGGGTCTCGCGTCAGATTCCCCATCAAAATTACTCTATTAAAACTCACTCTCCTCCACCTCCTGGGTAGATGTGCTGGAACTACCCGCGAGCATGGCTTGCGACTTCTCCTTGAAGCGTTTCCCTCGCGACTCTTCAGTCCTGACGACCATACCTTTCAGGATGGATTCAGTAATCCGAAAATGTCGCTCGAAATCAACAACAGCTGCGCTTATACCACTCGTCTTCATCATGACGTACTGGCCATCCCTCCGCTTTTTCACTTCGTAGGCCAGTCGCTTTTTTCCCCATTTCTGAACCTCCAGCACCTCACCGCCTTTTTTGGCGGCAATCTCGCGAAGTCCGCTGATCTCCGCCTCGACACCATCCTCCGTAAGGGCTGGGTCCAGAATGACAATAATCTCATGCCGGTTCACTCTCTTCACCTCCTCCACATTACACCATGCGAGCCTGACTGGCGCCCCGGACGTTGTACTGGTTCATCGCGACTTCAAGACCTCCCTGCAAGAGCGTCTCTACCGCATCAGCAGCCCGTTGCACCACCACCTGTATCGCGTCGTCCTCACGTTCGTCGAAAGGTTCGAGTACGTGTCTTGCTGCCTCCTGTCCCTCACGAGGTCGCCCAATACCTATCTTGACTCGCACAAAGTCTGGGCTGCCTATCGCCTCCAGGACGGAGCGAACACCCCTGTGGCCCCCGTGACCACCACCGATCTTGATTCGTAACTGAGAGAGGGGTAGGTCCAGATCGTCATGAACAACAATCATCTGACGGAGATCGAGATGCAGGGCCTGCTGCCATCCGGCAGCCGCGAATCCACTCTCATTCATAAAGGTTGTTGGCTTCACTAAGAGTGTCTCCACACCATGCAGGGAACCTCGCAAGACAAGCGAACGGTGGCGACCACGCCCGAGGGCCATGCCGATCCGGCCGGCCAATATGTCCACCACCCGAAATCCCACATTGTGTCGGCTCGATTCATACTCCTGTCCGGGATTGCCCAAACCCACAACCATCCACAACGAGGCGCCCCATTAGGCGGTCTTGCCGCCCTCCTGTTTACCCTCTTTCGCTTCCTTCTTCCCAACCACCTCCGGCTCGGATGTTTTCTCCTCCGCCGCAGCCTCAGTCTCTTCCGCTGTCGCTCGCTGAATCAGTACTGTGACGACTGGCCTGGCGGGGTCTTCAAGTACCTTGATGTCTCCCTCGATAGTGAGTTCACGAACATGAATAGCATGACCCAGATTCAGGTGGCTGACATCTACCTGGATGTAGCTGGGAATCGCTGCGGGAAGGCACTCGACGTTGATCTCGCGTAGATGCTGCTCCAGAAGCCCTCCGTTCAGCTTGACACCGATCGCCTCCCCCACCAGCCTGATGGGGACCTGAATTTTAATTTTTCGCATCATGGAAATCTCGAGAAAATCAGCGTGCAGCGGTCCCCCTCGTACAGGGTCTCGCTGCAACGCCTTCAGAATAACCGTCTTCGATTGCTTGCCGTCCTCACCCAATAAGAGGGTCATCATGGCATGCTCGCCCGCTCCAGCACTGAGCAGCTTCAACATTTCAATGGGATTCACGGTCACTGCCATCGGCCCGGACGAACCGCCGTACACAACAGCCGGGATCAACTGCTGCCGACGGAGCTTTTTCGCATATTCCTTACCGACCTGCGTTCGGACCTGCCCTTTCAGCACTGCTTCTACCATAGCATCTCCTTCTTACGAGGCACAGGCAGAGACTCCTTCTCGCGCCTGCGCGCTCGGTCGATCCTCTTGACCGTCAGACGAAAAGACGACTCACAGATTCCTCTTTATGGATACGACTGATCGCCTCTCCCAGAAGCGGTGCGACGGAGAGGACAGTCAGCTTTTTGGGTATTCCATCCGCAGGAAGAGGGATGGTATTCGTGACAACCACCTCTTCGAGGGCTGACCCATCGATCCGTTCTACCGCCGGACCGGAGAGAACCGGGTGCGTACAACTCGCGAAGATTCGCCTTGCGCCTTTTTCAAGGAGCGCCGGAACTGCCTGTGTGAGGGTCCCAGCCGTATCGATCATGTCATCCACGATAATGACGTCCCGGCCCTCAACGTCTCCTACAATATGCATCACCTTCGCCTCATTGGGACCCGTCCGACGCTTATCGATAAATGCCAGCGGGCTTCCCAGGCGCTTGGCGAATGCACGGGCCCGCTCTACGCCGCCCGCATCCGGAGAGACGACTACCGCGTCCTCTAAGCGCCGCTCTTCGAAAAACCGGAGGAGAACCGGGGCTGCATAGAGGTGATCAACTGGGGTCGTGAAGAAACCCTGAATCTGCCCGGCGTGAAGATCCATCGTCAAGACCCGATGCACCCCGGCCGCCGTGAGAAGATCCGCCACGAGTTTCGCGGTGATGGGCACACGAGGCTGGACCTTTCGATCCTGCCGCCCATAGCCGTAGTACGGGATAACGGCAGTGATGCGCCTGGCCGACGCCCGCTTTAAGGCGTCAATGATCACCAGCAGTTCCATCAGGTTTTCATTAACGGGTCTGCAGGTGGGCTGGATGACGAAGACGTCGGCACCCCGAACATTTTCCAGAATCTGGACCAGGATCTCATCGTCGGAAAAGCGAGTCACCTCGGCATCGCCAAGCGGGACACCAAGATAGTCCGCGATCGCTTGCGATAAGGCCGGATTGGCATTACCGGAGAAAAGGATCAGCCTCTCAGTCATCAGACGTTCTCCGAATAGCGCATAGTTCCTCCTGCTTCTCTACACTCGACAGCGGTCTGTCGCCACCTATTGGCTGGGGGGCGAGGACTCGAACCTCGATGTGCAGATCCAAAGTCTGCCGGATTACCCTTATCCGACCCCCCAAATGGGGGCGCCATTTATGGCGTCCATCCGGACGCGATAACAGGGCGCAATAAATTGGGCCCCTACACCGTCTTAAATAGAGGGTTCTTATCCACCGTGCGGCAAGCAACAGCAGTCATTCCGCTCTCGACCAGACTTGAGGCTGCACGCCTAGCCATCTCCGCCTCTCGCATGATGCCGAAGACGGTAGGCCCGCTGCCGCTGACCAAAACCGGGCTGGCGCCTAACAACAACAACCGCTGCTTAAGGTTGGCCACAACCGGATAGGCTTCCAGCACGACATCTTCCAACCGATTAAAACAGTACGAAAGCGCCGCCTCTGCCTGGCCAGATGCGATCAAACCATGCATTGTAATTCCGGCATGCTCAGTTGTCAATGGCAATCTCAGGCGACGGTAGACCGAAACCGTAGGGATCTCGATCCCTGGATTGGCAATAACAAGCCATCGCGGCGCTGGCGCAGTCAGCTCCTCTACCCGTTCCCCCCGTCCTCTTAACAAGGCGGCTTCCCGACAAAAGAACAGGGGAACATCGGAACCCAGCTCAGCCCCCAAGCCTTTCAGTTCTTCACAAGGCCACCCAAGATTGTATAATAGATTCAGCCCCCATAGCGTTGCCGCCGCGTTGCTCGATCCTCCCCCCATCCCTCCAGCAACAGGAATCTGCTTTTCGATCCGAATCCTCACCCCGCCGTGAACACCGCTGTGCCGCAACAGCAGTGCAGCCGCCCGATAACATAGATTATCCGGTCCGGACGGGACCCTGGGATCCTTAGCCACGATTGTGATCCCACTCGTGCGCCGTTCCAACGTAATCGTATCGGAGAGCTCGGTCAGGACGACGATCGAGCAAATCTCATGGTACCCATCGTCGCGACGTCCAAGAACCTCTAGAAAGAGATTAACCTTTGAAGGAGACGTCAGTGTAATCTGCTTCATCATCTCAAGGCAGCGTGGATAACGGGGCGAGTTCTGCGTCCAGATTCACCACCCGCGCCCCCTGGACCGGCTGCGGGATTCGAAACAGTTCACGAGGCAGATCGGGATTGATCGTGTGGGACCGATACGATATCTCGACCGTCAACTGCTGCAACGGCTCATCCAGAAAGAGCACACGCCCCCTGTGGCCGGAGGGAGCGTACCGAAATCTCAAACGGAGCACCTTACCATCGTACAACTCCCCTCTCAGGAGACTCAGGCCATCATCAGATAACCAGAGGCGCTGCGTGAAGGACGATTCCTGCTCCCGCAGCAGATACGCATGATCGTCATCCGGTCCATATAGTGCTGTATGCTCGATCTGAACCGGGATGGGCGGCAATCCTAGCAGAAGCCGTACCAGATGCGTCGGCGCTACGCGCAACCCCGTCACTGCGGCCACATTATCCGGTGTTGCGTTCCCCTCGATAAATATATTCTGCAGGAGCGCGTGCGCACCCAATCGGCGCCCATCGCTCACAACGACCAATGATGTGACCCCTCCCCAGCCGATACTTTCCCACCGAATCAGGTCGGGCCGCTCGATAGCAATTACCTCTTGACGATACTCGCGTGTCTCCTTGCGTCGTACAGTCAGATCGAGCACCGCGTGCAGGCTTGTCACTGCAGCCTCGCGCTCATGCACGGCACGAAGTATCCCTTGTGTAACCGGCCCCGAAAGGCGCGCAAGGTCCTTTTCCTCCGGAATGAGATCAAGTACATGGGTACATCCACTCAGCACTATTCCCGTTATGAGCCCCACAACACGAAGGGATAGCCAATCCGTCATCCACCCTCTTGAGAAAGCATATCCCGGGCCTTTCTGAGCTTATGCTGAACCGTCTCGTTGCTGTTATCGATAGCAAGCGATCGCTCCCACTGCATGATCGCCTCATGAACCATCTGCTTCCTGAAGTAGACATCTCCGAGGTGTTCAAAGATGGTCGGGTCCCCATTTTTGGAAAGCTCCATAGCCCGCGTCAGCTCTGCCAAGGCTTCGTCCACCATACCCTTTTTGTAGTAGGCCCAGCCCAGACTATCGACGAAGGCTCCGTTGTCGGGCTGAAGCTCTAACGCCATCTTGACCAAGGCAATCGACTCGTCAAGCTTAATCCCCTCATCGGCGAACATGTAACCAAGATAGTTGTACGCATCAGCATGTTTCGGATCGACCACCAGGAGCTTGCGAAAGGTTATTTCGGCCTTATCAATTTGGCGACTCCGCTCAAAGGCCGAGCCGAGTTGAAAAAGGTAGGCCGCATTGCTCGGCTCCAGTCCGAGTGCGCGCTCAAGTTGCGTGATGGCCTGGGCATAGCTTTTTTGCTGGAAATAGATCAGACCGAGTAGATAGGGGATATTGCCCTCGTTCGGCTTGAGGACTCCCGCCGTAGAGAGCAGATCGCTGGCCTCGGCATACCGTTCCCTCTGGCTGAGGATATACCCACGGTGAAACAATGCGTCAGGATAGCGCGGGCTGTCCTTGGGAATCTGCGCCAATTCTTCAAGGGCCTCATCAAGGCTCCTGTTATCCTCAAGGGTCAACCCTAGATAGTAGCGGACTTCATGGTTGCCAGGTTCTTGCTGGAGGATCTCTCGAAAGACGCTCGCGGCCTCAGCATAGGCTCTCTTTTCATAGTGAATAAACCCGATCCGCAGTCTGTATGTATGATTATTCGGCTCCTGCTCAAGCAGTCGTCGATATTCGATAAGGGCAGCGTCCGGATCTTTCTGCCTTAAGAACAGCTGGGCCAAACGCTCCCGAAGCTCGGTATGCCTGGGATCGCCCGCGAGCGCGCGTTGATAAATCTCTCTGGCCTCATCCAATCTCCCTTGCGCCTCAAGACTTAACCCGAGCGCCGCCATGGCAGGATCGAACTCTGCATCGCGCTCCAGGATCTCCCGAAAGACCTGACCGGCCTGCTCCGGCTGCCCATCTTCCAGATAGAGGCGACCCAGGTTATACCTGGCAACCAGCGAACTCGGATCGACCTCCATCGCTCTCCGATACATCGCAATCGCCTCTTGTGCTCGCTTGGCTTCTACGAAGATTGAAGCAAGTTGCAGGTACGTCTCGATCCGGCTGGGGTTCAGTTCGATCGCCTCGCGAAGATAGCGTTCAGCAGCCGATAGGTTATGCAGATTTTGATAGACAGCAGCCAGGAGTAGATGGGCTTGAAGATTTTTTGGCTCCAGGGCGAGTACACTCTCGCCTGTATCGATCGCACCCCGGAGGTCGCCCCTCTTCATATACAGCAACGCCAAGTGATTGTACATGATGATGGAACGAGGATCGGCCTGCAGTGCTCCTTTCTGCCATGTAATCGCTGCCTGATGATCCCCTGCCTGCTCCGCCAGCAGGCTTCTCATAAACTGGTAGTATGCCTCGGCTTGTCGTTCCCGTCCGACCCTTTTGGCCGTAGAGACGACGGAGGTTACGGGCGCCGCACCCCCAGACGCAGGCTCGGATCCCGCCGTCTGTGCGACGACATGTCCTTGACCGAATACGGCCAGCCCGACCAATCCAAGGAGGCATCGTCGGACTCGTTTCGACGTAACCGGACTCATGCAGTTCCTCACGTACTTCCCTAGAGGCGAACCGCTTACGGCTGCCCCATTATATTCGGTTTGAGCGTAACAGGTCTACAGTTCGGAGTCAACGCTAGAACCCCTTGGATTGGATCGCGTATACATACAGTCATTGATGATAGCCAGCAACGATTCGCGGCCTTCTTCCGACTTTGAGGAAAACGGAAGAATCGCCTGGGGATCGCTTAAACCTAGGGCATGGGCGGCGTCGCGAATATGTACATGCCGGACCGTACGTCGAAGCTTATCGATCTTCGTAAGAACCGGGATCCAGCCGATAGAAAGATCGTCCAGCAGTCGCTTCATCTGCAGGTCCTTTTCCGTCACCCCCTGTCGCGCGTCAAGGAGCACAATCACAGCCCTCAGGTCGCGACCCGCCGCAAGATACCCCTCGACCAGCGGTCCCCACGTTCGTCGAATCGAGTCAGGCACCTTTGCATACCCGTAGCCGGGAAGATCTACCAGATAGAAGTCGTGGTTCACCAGGAAGAAATTAAGCAACTGCGTGCGGCCCGGTACGGCGCTGACGCGGGCAAGTCCACGGCGGCGCAGCAGGCAGTTGAGCAAGGAGGACTTGCCGACATTTGAACGACCTACAACCGCGATTTCTGCTCGCTGCTCATGCGGAAGCTGGGCGAGCGACCCTACGCTTGTAACAAACTCGGCTGAGAGGATTTTCATGATGTCAGTATAGCATAGCCTACCCCGCTGCCGTAAAGGCGCACCTTTCCCCTTGACCAGGTTCGCACCAGCATGATAGTCATCAATCGCAACAGGGTATGCTTAAGTCCACTACCGAACATTCGAGAGGGATCATGGCTACAATTGCGGTTCTGCCGGGAGATGGGGTTGGTCCGGAGGTGATCCGGGAGGCGGTGAAGGTCCTCAAGGCTGCTGGAGCCCGATTCGGCATACCCCTGGAGTATGAGCAGGGGGTCGTTGGGGGGGCTGCTATCGATCAGGAAGGGGCACCGCTTCCGCCACAAACGCGGAGCCTCTGCACGGCGAGCGATGCCATCCTCTTCGGCGCGGTCGGCGGCCCCAAGTGGGACAATCTGCCGGTAGACTGCCGACCGGAGCGCGGTCTGCTCGCCTTGCGCAAGGAACTGGGACTGTACGCGAACCTCCGACCAGTCAAGCTGTTCGCCCCACTCATTGACGCCTCACCATTGAAGCGCGAGGTCATCGAAGGCGTTGATTTGATGGTGGTGCGCGAGTTGACCGGCGGACTCTACTTCGGCGAACCGAAGGGAATAAGCCCTGCGGAAAACGGCCATGGTGAACGAGCCGTAGATACCCTAATCTATACAACCTCTGAGATCGAGCGGATCGCCAGATTCGGATTTCAGATCGCCGCGCAGCGTCGAGGGCGGATGACCTCCGTCGATAAGGTCAATGTACTGGCCAGTTCCCAGCTCTGGCGCCGCGTAGTAATCGGGATGGCCAGGGCATTCCCGGACATCGAACTGGACCACATGCTGGTGGACAACTGTGCGATGCAACTCATCCGCGATCCTCGGCGTTTCGACGTCGTCCTGACCGAGAACACCTTCGGAGATATCCTGAGCGATGAGGCCGCCATGCTCGCCGGCTCAATCGGGATGTTGCCCTCAGCAAGCCTTGGCAGCGGCCCAAGCCTGTACGAGCCGATTCATGGCTCCGCCCCGGACATCGCCGGACACGACACCGTCAACCCACTGGGTACGATCTTGTCCGCCGCGATGCTCCTGCGCCATTCGCTTCGCCACGAGCCGGCCGCCGCCGCTATCGAGACGGCAGTCAGCCGGGTGCTCGAAGCCGGATACCGAACGGCGGATATTCGGCAGCCCGGCTCCACGCTGCCAGTCGGCACAGCACAAATGGGCGACCTTGTGGCCGAGCATCTGATGACGGGCTAAGCGGGCTCGAAATACGTCGCGTTGCGATCAAGGTATACGAGAGAGCTGGCGTAACGTCACAGTCCGTTACAGCAATGACGATCGGATGCGGCGGCGGATCAGATACCAGACGATAAACACATTAATCACGAGCGCAACCACATAGGTGAAGCGGAGCGACCAGACGACTTTGTACAGCTCAACAGGAATGAAGAACCCCGTGGCGCCGATCGTCAACCAGTCGGCCCACACGCGTCCGACGTACAGTCCCCACGCCATAGTCAACAGAAGGGCTGAGTACAGAAGCGTCATGACCCCTACCGTGACGATCTGCTTCGAAGAGACTCCAGTAAGCCACTCAAGCAGCCGCAGAAGAGTATGGTTCTCCGGATCAATGCCCAGCGAATCGGCGAGTTGTCCGGCCACATGAGACATATCTTTGTTGATCAGGGCAAATACACCCAGGCCGATCAGTAAAGACAGGACCCCACCAAAGGCCTTGAGGGCAATAATGGTCCGTAAGGCCCCATCTTTTGACACGGTTGGCTTCGACACAGACGCTATCCTTCCGGCCTCGTACTGAAGGCGCGGCTCAGCAGTTCTGCCAGGTGCAGCACCTCGACGTCGAGTCGCGTCTCACGGATCCCCGCCTGCAGGTAGAGCTGACACCCGGGATTCGCTGTCACAATAATCCGGATACCATGCTGCGCCGTATGATCGATCTTTGCCTGCCGCAAGCGGCGCGACAGATCCGGATGCAGGAGACTATAGATACCTGCACTGCCGCAACAACGATCCGCATCGGGCATCTCCTTGAACTCCAGGCCAGGAACCGCCCTCAGAAGCTGTCGTGGCTCGTTTCTGATCCTCTGTCCATGCACGAGTTGACATGGATCCTGATAAGTGACCGTCGCCTGCAGCGCGGCAGATTGTAGCATATCTGAGACAGGGGCAAGGAATTCCGTCAGATCGTTGACCCGCAGGTGGAATCGAGATGCACTCTCCTCCTCAGTCGTGCCGCATAACAACTCTGGATACCTTTTCAGGACCGCCCCGCAACCGGCGGCATTGACAATAATCGCATCATTTTCATAATTCGCAAAGGCTGCGAGATTCTGCCTTGCCAGCATCTGCGCGTCATCCCGCAGTCCGCTGTGAAGATGGAGGGCGCCACAGCAGGTCTGGCCTTCCGGTACCACCACCTCGTAGCCGTAGGACCTCAGGACGGCTACGGTAGCCCGTTGAACATTCGGCAGAAGGATGGGGGCCAGGCAGCCCCAGAAAAGGGCGACTCGACCGCGCCGCGCGCCTTCAGGGATAGCAGCAACTACATCACGAGGGGAAAACGGCGGTGCCGAAAGATCTGGGAGAAGTCGCAGCGCCTCTCGCAGCCGCCCGGAGGCGATACATTCGACAAGCGTGAGCAGCCCCAGGCGCTGCATCCAACGCAGCAGCATCCCCAAGAGTCTTAGACGCGCCTGATACGGTATTAGATACCGAAAGACCAGCCCTCGCATAAATCTGATCATCAGCGGCAGTCGTCGGCTCTGCTCGATGACCGCCTTGGCCGCGTCGAGTAACGATCCGAACGGGACTGCGGCAGGGCAGACCGTTTCACAGGCGCGACACCCCAAACATAAGTTCATATGCTTCGCGAAGAGGGTGTCCGGTTCAAGTCGTTCCTCCTGAACCATTTTCATCAGGAAGATCCGGCCACGCGGCGAGTCCATCTCTGTCCCGAGCTCCCGGTATGTCGGACAGCTGGCAAGGCATATTCCGCACTGGACGCAGGCGTCAAGCTTATCACGGTCCAGCAGCATGGCCCCAGTCGTCGGTTGCTTCTCCGTCACCATTGTACTCATGGTCGCATCACACCGTTCGGATCGAACGCCCGCGCGATCGTCGCACATACTTCCACAAGCCGAGGAGGGGTCGCTTCGACATCTCCCAAGGTATGGCGGACCGGTCCATAGGTGCCGAGCAGTACGCCACCGACCTCTCGCAGGCGACGCACCACCGTTCGAGCCTGTGCGAATATCCCGTCCTCTTCCGATCCCTTCGCTGCGTCGGTCCCCACAAAGAGGTGCAGCACCCCGGTACCGACATGAGCAAAGCAGCCCAGATACCCAGATCCTTGACCGCCTGTCCCTACAAGAAGCATCTCAATCGTCCATACCGTCCTGAGCTGCTCCGGCGCAACAACGATCTTTGCCATGGCCCACAGGGGATGAGCGGCTATCAGGCGTGGAAGTAGTCGCCGTCGAAGCTCCAAGGCCTGGGTTCCCATATTCGGATCGCTGAGTATCACAGCCTCGGTCCCTCCCTGCTGTGCACAGATCTGCTCGATCCGGGTCCGCTGCCCGATAACTGACGTCTCCACTCCATCCAGCTCGAAGAGCAGCAGCCCCTCTTCCGTATCTGTAGACCGGCGTACAAGACCGAGGGCCGTCCATGCATCACGATCGACCTCGATGCAGTGTTGATCCAGCAGCTCCATCGCCGCAGGCGTCATCCCGCTTGCGATGGCTGCCAGGGCGGCCGACACTCCGGCTGTGGCGCTCGGCAAAGAGCACAGAACGATCTCGCGGTACTGTGGCTTAGGTAGCAGCCTCAGGATCGCTTCGGTCACCACGCCAAAGCGCGCACCGGACCCGATGAGGAAGCGCGTCATATCGTACCCGGCGACACTCTTCTGCATAGAAGCACCGGTGCGTATCCGCTCGCCGCTTGGCAGTACGACCTCGAGCCCCATGACAAAGTCTCGGGTTCCGCCATACCTCCACTGATGCGGTCCGGCTGCAGCGCAGGCGATATTACCCCCGATGGTAGAGATATCGAGGCTGGTAGGATCCGGCGGATAAAATAACCCCTCCCCTGCGACGGCGGTCCGAACTGCAGCCGTCACCGCTCCCGCCTCTACTCTGGCCAGTAGGTTACCCTTCTCGATCGAGAGGACCCGGTTCATTCGAGACAGATCGAGCAGGATATGCGGAGCAATCTCCTCATCGGAGAGAAGCTGTCCCTGCGTTCTGCCCCCCAGAACGGCAACTGTGAACCCGTTCGACTGGGCTGATCTCAACAGTTCCGCTATCTCATCCGCCGTTGTTGGCTGAAGAACCTGCTGCATGATCCACGCGCCTCGCAATCCCGCTTTTGCGGGGATAGACCTCACCCGCAGGGGTAACCCACTGACTGCCCCGTTCCTATTACGTCAATCGTTGATCTCGTTGAATAGCGTCCGCCCCTGGTTCCATGAAGATCTTATACGGATTAATCAGCATTCCAGGATTAAGGGCATCCCGCACCTTCCGCATGACGGCTATTCCGGCTTCGCCGACTTCCCAGGCCAGGTATGCGATCTTCGTGAGACCGATTCCATGCTCACCTGTTACCGAGCCTCCCAGTCGGAGTACCAGCCGGAATAGTTCCGATAACGCTGCCTCCGCCTGTTGCTTCTGCTCCACATTATTGCTCAGAAGAAAGCTGGTATGGAGATTCCCGTCCCCGGCATGGCCATATGTAACTACTCGCACGTGATGTCGCCGCCCGAGTTCTTCGATCTGCTGCAACGCCTCCGCAAGTCTTTCTCTCGGTACGACGATATCTTCGTTTACCTTGATATCGACCGAACGGGAAACCGAGGGGCTCAGCATGCTCCGTGCCTGCCAGAGCTGTTTCGCCTCCTCGAGGGATTGCGCAATCCGAAGTCTGCCGACCCCTGTCTTACGACATATCGCTTCGATCTGCGCAATCTCCTCCTCGACTCCCTGCAGATCTCCGTCTACCTCGATCAGCAAAAGGGCGGCCGCCTCCCGGTCGAGACCCACCTTGTAGACGTCATCCACCAGCCGCATCGCAACGCCGTCCATGAACTCAAGCTTTGCCGGCACAAGACCGGCCGAGAAGATGTCGCAGACGACGTCCCCCACCTGACCGATCGTGCTCATCGTTGCGACAACAGACCTTGTCTCCGCAGGAATCGGGAGTAACTTCAGGTAGGCCTTGGTCACGATCCCAAGGGTGCCCTCAGAGCCGACCATAAGACTAATCAGCGAAGATTCTGGCCATTGCAGGGAACCATAGGGACCAGTATCGACTATACAGCCGTCCGGCAAGACCACCTCAAGCCCCCGGACGAAGTCTTTCGTAACGCCATACTTCAGGCAGCGTGGACCGCCTGCGCACTCGGCGATGTTACCGCCGATGGTCGAGATGCGAAAACTGCTGGGGTCCGGCGGGAAATAGAGACCATACGGCTCGACGGCTATCTGCAAATCTCCGTTGACGATCCCTGACTCAACGACAACGAGGCGGCTGATCGGATCGATCTTCAGCATGCGATTCATCAGGGTCAGTGCGAGCACAATCCCGCCGGAGACAGGGAGCGGCCCTCCAGTCACACAGGTCGCTGCCCCCCGGGGGACGACCGGTACCCCCTCATCGCGCGCAACGCGAACGACATCGGCAACCTGTCTGGTAGATACGGGTTCCACCACCAAGTCGGGAAGAAAACTCATGCGCGTGGCATCATAGGAATAGCAGGCACGTTCTCCAGGTTCGGAGAATACCTTCCCACCGGCCATAATCTCGCGAATTTTCTGCTTGAATGATGGGCTTAGCGTCATGAACGATCGATCAGAGAGTACCCGATACCTGCGCGCCACTGCCGACAGATCAGTAAGAATCGGTAAGTCGTCAAGGCATTAACTCAGCGAAGGCGGATAGATCAGGGGTTGGTAATGCGTGTACACCAAGACCAACTGTGAACCGGAATAAGGCGAGGTCAGGTCGGAGAAATACCGCTCTCACGCAGACAGCAAAAAACACTCTCAGCAAAAAACTGGCTGGTAACCGACGCTTCAGAATGTGTGGCTGCCCTTCTACGAATTCTTAACGCCCAACCGTCCTCACTTGACCTGATTCAGTCGCTCCTTCGCCCACCGTGCCTCCTGAGACTTGGGGAATTGCTTGACCAGATTATCGAGAACCGTTCGCGCCCTGGTCTTATCTCCCATTTCGAGGTACGCAAATCCCTGCTTCAACATGGCGCTCACCACCTTTGAATTCTCCGGATACTGCTTGACGAAAAGCGCAAGCTCCTGGATCGCATGGTCATAATTCTTCTGGCTGTAATACGATTCGCCGAGCCAATATCTGGCATTCGGCAGGAGGCTGGAATTCGGGTGAAGGTCGATATAACTTCGAAAGCCGTTAATCGCTAATTCATACTGCCCTTTCGCATAATCGTTCAGGGCATTCCTATATAACTCGCCATCACTCTCCACCCTAGTTGCCGGTTTGGCAGCCGGGGCTGGAGACGGAGGCGACGGAGGAGGAGGCGGCTCCGCCATTCGAGCGGCGGGTAAGGGAGGCGTCGATCCTTGAACCTGGGCCTGGGCGACCGGCACAGATGGAGTAGAAGAAGTATGGGGGGGCGCTGCAGGAGCGAGAGGCTGTATCCCAATACGAGGAGGGGGCGCGGTGCCGGCACCTGGCTTCCCCTTCGTCGTTTTTCTGGCTTCGGCCAGGGCAAGTTGTGCGGTTGCATTGACCTGCTCAATCGCCGCGTTCGTCTGTTGAGCCATTTGCTGAAGGGCAACCGTTACCTGCTGAGTAGTCTGCTGGGTTGCGGCTGTCGCCTCCTGCGCAGCAGCAACCGACTGACTGACCTGCTTCTCGGATCCGCTTAATCGTCGTCCAAACTGATCAAGTTGACGTCCGGATTCATCAACTCGCCTATTGGCTTCCGTAATGCCGTGCCCAATCTCCTCGGTTCGCCCCTGAACCATACGCACTCCGGTTGTCAACTCATCCAGCTTTACCGTAAGAGACGCTTGAGACTGAAGGAATCCCTGTCGTTCCTGCCGCTCCTGAGCCATCTTCGTCGATTGGCTCTTGAGGTCCGCTTCCATCTTGCCCAGCTTCTCTTGGAGGGTCACCTGTGCACGTTCACTTTTCTCCAGGCGACCCTCGATCTTCTTGAGTCGTTCCTCGACAAATACCCTGTTACCTTCACCTGTTCTGGCAACAGCTGCAACCTCGCTCTTCATGGAATCGACATCTCGCTGAATCATGCGCAGAGGGACGTCTCCCTCGCATCCGACAGTCAACAGACTGAGGGCCAGAACAGTCGCCAGAGGAAGGTACGGCCTCATACCCTTCCCTGAAATACGTCTATGACATGCAGCGTAATGGCATTCATTGCGTCGATTGGGTCGATGATCGAACAGATCGTTCCTTCCTCAAAAGCACCCTTTTTCATCTGCCGTCGTGCGGGTATACTTCATAGGGTGTAACTCCGAAACACCCATACCGCACATACTACTATCTCGTTTCAGAGATAAAATGAGCCCGTCGATTCTGCTGCCAGGCGGATTCGTCGTGGCCTGGAGCAAACGGACGCTCTTTTCCAAAACTGATCGTACCGATTCGCTTCGCATCGATCCCGGCAGCCACCAGGTAATCGCGCGTTGCCCTGGCCCTCCGCTCGCCAAGCGCAAGATTGTACTCGCTGGAGCCGCGTTCGTCGCAGTGTCCTTCGATGGTCACCTTGGCCGCAGAGTTTTTTCTGAGCCAGTCCACGTTCTCATTCAAGAGCTTCTTGGAATCATCTCGAACAGCAGACTGATCATAATCGAAGTAGATGTCTTTCAGTGTCGACGCAGCCACTGCGGTCTCAGCAATCTTGGCTTCCTGGATCGGACCGGGTCCTGGAGTCAGCGCGGCCTCAGAAGGCTGAGCCGTCACCTCAGTAGGAGACTTCTCTGCTGAGGTAGCACCCTGTGGCGCAGGAGGAGGCGACGGCATGCCGACCTGGCCTTGCGGCGAGATAGGCCCTGGAACAGTTTCAACAACCTCAGGCCTCTTCGGACAACCCGTCAGAAACAACGCAACAAGACCCAGCGTAATAGTAGAACCAACCCATGATCGCAGCCCCCATCTCATCGTAGAATCCTCCCTTTGTTGTCACCAGCGATTCTTGCTACATGATTCAATCAATTTCCCGATCGTACCTTTATGGTGTTCTCTCAGTGAGTTCATACATGCTTTCCTACGGCGACCAGTCGGCGAGGTAATTTTCTTGTCCGTTCTTAGTCAATCGGCGCTGATTCGTTCCATCGGCCGCCATAATATAGAGGTGCCGCTGACTATTTCGTGTCGAGGTAAAAAGAATATGCCGCCCATCGGCCGACCATGATGGCTCCTCGTTATGACGCGAACTCGACGTCAACTGGATCAGCCCCGTACCGTCTGGATTGATCAGGAAGATATCGAAAGTCCCGCGTAGTCGACCGACAAAGGCAATCTTGTCCCCGCGCGGAGACCATCGAGGCGATACGCTATAGTCTCCGGCTCCGAAGGTCAAGCGCCGGACATTGGTCCCTTCGATGTCCATCAGATAGACCTGAGGGGTGCCGCCTCGATCCGAATTAAAGACAATCTGTCGCCCATTGGGGGCGAAGGATGGAGAGATATCGATATGGGCCCCCTGCGTCAGTTGACGGAGGCCGGTCCCATCCTGTCGGATGAGAAAGAGGTTGGTACCCGTCCCGGTACTCATCGAGAAAGCGAGCCGCTCTCCATCCGGAGACCACGCCGGGGCAACGTTCAGTCCCGGATTGGATGAGATCTTCTGGCGCTGCCCGGTCTCCAGATTGACGATGAACAGATCGGGATTCTTATCGCGATAGGAGGTATAGGCGATCTTCTTGCCATCAGGAGACCACCGTGGAGAAAGATTAATAGAGTGATTACCGGTAATCAGGAGAGGATTGTACGCATCATAGTCCATCACATAGATCTCTTTTGCGCCATTGGCAGAAGAGACATAGGCAATCCGCGATGAGGCGATCCCTTTTTCTCCCGTCAGTCGGAAGACGACTTCGTCTGCCAGACGATGCACCATCGTCCGCAAGGTCCGGAGATCCCCGACATATCGCTTACCGGAAAGCATCTCACCTCGCACCACCTCGAAGAGCTGGCCCTCCAGGATCAGTTCGTTCCCACGGGACGAAAGTTTTCCTACCACCACGGCCTGAGCCTTCAGAGAGTTCAGCGCCGGCATTAACCCTTTCTCCTGTCCGATCTCGACCCGAGTAGCCTCGATAGGGAGGAGCGACGGATCCAGTACATCGAAGATCCCCGCGTTCTTCAGGTCGTCGGTCAGAATCGCGCCCGCTTGCTTGCCGAGGTCATCCGTCGCAGAACCAGCTTTCAGCGGTGGGAATCCGACAACGGCGATCGCAATCTTCTGCGCCTCCTTTCGAACAATATCGACGGTATATTTCTCCTCTGCAAAGGCAACCGGCAGCGGAAGCAACGCTACAACAAAGAGACCAAAGGCAAAGAATGCGCTGTCCAGGCTCATATCACGATATCTTCGCATCAGCTCTTCTCTCCTACAAATGTGAAGCGCAGTTCAAGTGAGAGTGACTCGGTCTTGAACAGCGGCGGCAGCGGCGGCAGCGGGCTCGCAAGGGCGACAGCGCGAACGGCTGTATCATCAAGCAAACGGTCCCCCGAGGACGACCCGACAACCAGATCGCGAACCTGCCCCGAACGAAGGATCCGCAGAGAAAGACTCACGCCGGCCGTTGTACCAGGGCTCATCTTTGGCGGTGTCCAATTACTGGTAATTTTATCCTGAATGAGTACGAAGTAATAGGCCAAGGCCGGATCGGTATTGCCCACCGTCACTCCGGTTTCCGTGGCCACACCTGGGCCTTGAGTTGCGCCGGACTGTGCAAGGTTACCAACCGTCGGCGCGGTGACAGGCTGTGAGACGGGAGAAATGGACGCCACCTGCGGGGCAACGATCTTAGAGGGAGCAGATGGTGTCGTCAAGGGCGCAACAGGCTGGCGCTCAGGGGATCGATGCCTACCTGGCAGAGTCATCTCTTCGATTGGGGCCTGAGCAGAGACGGGCCGTGATACCGTCCCCGGCATGCTCGGCCTGGGGAGTGACGGCAGCGTCAGTGCATCACCCGATTGAGCAGCCGCCTTCGCCGTTGCAGTCGCACCCTTTTGCTCTACCCGCAAAGGGACTTCCGACCGCTGTTTGCCGCCGATCTCACCAGGAGATATCAGTGTTACTTCGTAACTGACCGGCACCGTAAACGGCTTACCGTGAAACCACTGCGGGCCATACACGACTGCGAGCAACAGAAGTCCATGGAGCAAGAACGAGAGGCCGCACGAGGACGACACGTCCGGCCAACGGAAACGCCGTTCGATGGCTCGCGCCGCCACGCTATCGTCCCTTCGTCACAGGCGGAATCGGCTCGGTCACCATCCCTACCCGCTCAATACCAGCCTTCTTGACCGCATCCATGACCTTTACAACAATACCGTAGGCGACCCCTTCATCCGCTCGAAGGAATACGGCAGCCTTTGCGTTGCGCTGCCGAAGCCCGGTAAGGACTCGCTCCAATCGCGTCAAGGTAATCGGTTGATCATCCAGATATATGGCCTTTTCTCTGGTCACCGTCAACATCAGCCGCTCCTCAGGTCCAACATTCTTCGCCTCGGATTTCGGTACGTTGACGTCGATCCCTCTCAGCATCATCGGTGCGGTAATAAGAAAGATGACAAGGAGGACCAGTACGACATCGACAAACGGCGTCACGTTGATCTCGGAGAGCGCACTGCCCCCTGGTCGATCACCCGAACCTGGCCCTGGTGAAACCATTGCCGTCAGCGGCTCCTCGCGAGAATCCGTTCAGCCAAGGTAAGAAACTCCAGACCGAACATCTCCATCTCCGTCGCCTGCCTTCTCACCCGATTCAAAAAGTAGTTGTAGGCGATGACGGCCGGGATCGCTGCCCCCAATCCGGCCGCTGTGGTGATCAGGGCCTCTGCAACCCCAGGCGCCACAGCGCCCAAATTCGCGGAACCTGCCTGACCAATACTTGCGAAAGCACCCATGATCCCCCACACCGTCCCGAAGAGACCGACGAAGGGTGTCACGTTGCCCGTGGTCGCCAGAAAGATCAGGTTGCGCTCCTGGCGCGCAACCTCCTTCATGCTCGCATGTCGAAGGGTACGGCTGATCAGCTCGATCGGATCCTTGTACACAAGTATTTCACCAGCCGCTGTCTTGGGCTCATGAGCGGCCGGCCATTGATTGACCGAACCTTGACCGCCTTTGACCAATAGGCTGAGCTCTCGGTAGCCCTCCTGGAATATACTTACAATCGGGCTTTTTGCAAATCGTTTCGATTCTTCAAAAACGGTCGTCAGGTTCTTGGCCGATCGAAAGATCTGCAGGAATTGAGCTGATTCTCGCTGGCCTCGTCGAAAGAGACCGAACTTCATGAAGATCAGCGTCCAACTCATCAGGGACGATCCCAGCAGGATGAGCAATACGCCCTTCGCAACAAGTCCGGACTGCAGAACGAGACTGACAGCATTCATCGCATAATCCTTAGTTTTTGCTTATACCATCACCATCTATCACGGTCAAGCGCATTCAGCCGACGGCCTCTACCTCACACGCCTCCTCAGTGGTACCTACCGGATGCCTCGCTGTACCTCTTCCGGCTGGCTCGAAGTATAAGAGTACGATTTCACGACCCCCCGTTCGGTAAATGTAACATGCAACTCCTTGGAGAGAGGTTGGCCGAATACGCCCGCCTTTACATAGACCCACGTCCACGTCTGATCCCCGTCCTCAATCCCAACCTGGCTCGGCGAACCAAAGAGCTGAATCAGCTCGGTACGCGTAGTTGCTCCGTTCTTTATCATTGACGTCGTGGGGGCTGGGAACTCCGCACCAATCGATACACACCCGGCGAGCAACACGATCGCGCATCCAAGACTCAAGATTCGGTGACGTACACTATACATCTCTCTCTCCTTCTTCGGTAGAGTTCACAGCGAGGACCGCACAGCATCACTTTGTACGGTCCATTATTCAGACACCTCATTCTCCGAAACGCTCAATGATTCATCAAGAAAAAGCAGAGTAGGAGTATTACCTGGCCGTATGTGATTGACGTCGATCACACCTGTACCTGACGGTGGCATCGGGCCGGGTGTTCGCTACACCCTGCAAACGGTTGGCCTCGTATAAGAGCAGTCGTAAATAAGCAGTGTTAACTGCGGGGATGTTGAGTCGGAATAATGGAGTCGCAAACTGACTGATCGCCTGTTGAGCCGGCTTCATCACACAAGCCTAGCCCGCCAAGCCGTCCGGCCGCTTCCAGCAACTCCCTACGACCGGTACAACGCTACAGACTAGGGGCGGTCGAAAATAATGCAATAGATACCAGTGTTACCACTCGAATCCTGGCAGGGAAATACCTTTGTCCGTTCGATGATACCATCGACGCCAAGCTTTGCGAACTCCCTTCGAATCCTATCATGGAGAAATGCTTCATCATTAAACTTTTCACTAACTGCCGCCTTCGAGATACAATCCAGAGAAATGGTGTAACCCTTAGAACGTTGTAGATCTGTAATTTGTTCCAGCAATCTATACGAGTCGCCTAAGGGCCGACTTGTAATAATCAATACACCCTGTACCTCCTGTACCGTCGAATCAGACGACTCAGATTGTGTGGATTCTTCGGCGCTTTTCCTGCCCAACATTTTACGCAAGAACTTCATCGTTGTTTCTCCTTTGAGTGCAACGGTTACCGACTTGTTGCACGCCCTGATGGGTAACAAGTCGACTGATTATTGCATGCCACGTCATTAACCTGATACCCGATGTTCCGGCAGTATATACGACTGGAACTCTACGAATTTCAACCTATGCTAAGTTGACCCTCGTAGAGATGTCAAGGGGAAACGAATATACGTGGCGGTGTCGGCTTAACCTCCATGACGAAATGCCGTTTTCTCCAGCATGGCGTATCCTTGATCTGCCCCCCATCTAAGAGTACAATGAGCGCACTCATCAGGACCCTTCCGGTACTCTGCGCAGGATCTGACAGGTCTTGGCGGAGCGAAGGCGGCGAGCGGTACATATTCATCCGAGCTCAGATACGGAGGCCTGACTGGCGATACTATAGGCGGCGCTGCGGTAAGCCTTGCGCTGATTGCTGAGCGCTTCTTTTCGTAAGAGGAGTACACGCGATGCAACTCGGGATGATCGGACTGGGCAGGATGGGCGCCAACATGGTCCGCCGTCTGCTGCGCGGTGGACATGAGTGCGTCGTATTCGACGTAAGTGCTGATAGTGTAAGACAGTTGGCCGGCGAAGGCGCAACGGCGACTTTCTCGCTGGACGAGTTCGTACGCGCCCTCGCCAAGCCGCGTGCAGCATGGGTGATGGTACCGGCCGGCGAGGCGACGGAACAGACCATCATAGCGCTCTCGCAACAGATGGAGGCTGGCGACATTATCATCGACGGGGGCAATTCCTATTTTAAGGATGACGTACGTCGCGCAAAGGCGCTGAAGACGCAAGAGATCCAGTATGTCGATGTGGGTACCAGCGGCGGGGTCTGGGGACTGGAACATGGCTACTGCCTGATGATCGGCAGCACAGCGTCGGCAGTCGAGCACCTGAAGCCGATCTTCAAGTCGCTTGCGCCGGGACGAGGCAGCATCCCGCGTACCCCCGGCCACGATAAGTCGGGTGATACGGCGGAGGATGGGTATCTGTATTGCGGTCCTGCCGGCGCCGGCCATTTCGTCAAGATGATTCACAACGGTATTGAGTACGGCCTGATGCAGGCCTACGCGGAAGGCTTCGACATCCTGCGTCATGCAGCCTCACAGGATCTCCCTGAGGAGTGCCGGTATGACTTCAACCTGGCTGACGTTGCGGAAGTATGGCGGCGCGGCAGTGTCGTGTCGTCGTGGCTGCTCGACCTGACGGCGATGGCGCTTGCAGAAGACCCCACGTTGTCGGACTATACGGGGTTCGTCCAGGATTCCGGTGAAGGTCGATGGACGATCATGGCGGCCATTGAAGAGGCGGTCCCAGCCGATGTCTTATCGGCGTCCCTATACGCGCGCTTCCGCTCTCGGCAGACGCACACCTTTGCCGAGAAGCTGCTGTCGGCGATGCGACAGAAGTTCGGTGGACACACCGAACGATCTGTTGGAGGATAACGACAATGCCGATCCTGACTGAACAGGTTGCCCAACGCGCCCGCTACCAGATTCCTGAAGGATGTGCGCTGGTTATCTTCGGCGCCTCCGGCGACCTGACGAGGCGTAAACTCCTGCCCGCTCTATACGCGCTGGCGCACGACGGACTGCTCCCTGACCGGTTTGCGGTAATCGGGTTCGCGCGAAAAGAAAAGAGTGCTGAGGCATTCCGCGAGGAGATGCGTCAGGCGGTCGAGAAGTTTTCTCGTCTCAATCCGTTGAACGCAGAGGTGTGGGATCGTCTGGCGCGGGGTCTCTATTATGTCCCGGCCTCATTCGAGGACCCCGACGGGTACGAGCGGCTCCGCGCCCTGCTTACTGATGTGGATCGCCAGCACGGTACTGACGGCAATCGGCTCTACTACCTGGCTACGCCTCCAGCCGCCTACGTTGACGTTGTATCCCGTCTAGGGACCGCTGGATTGGTCGGAAACATCTGGGACAGCTCGCATGAGACCGATCCATCACCAGAGGCATGCGGGTACTGCCGGATCATCGTCGAAAAACCGTTCGGGCACGACCTGTCAACGGCTCACGCCCTGAATACCGAGATCCATCGAGTCTTCCGCGAACGGCAGGTGTATCGCATCGACCACTACCTCGGCAAGGAAACCGTTCAGAACATCCTCACCTTCCGCTTCGGCAACAGTATCTTTGAACCGCTGTGGAACCGGCGGTACGTCGACCATGTCCAGCTGATGGTCGCAGAGGACCAGGGTGTCGAGGGCCGAGGCGGCTACTACGACAGCGCGGGCGCCATGCGGGATATGATACAAAATCACATGCTGCAGCTCCTCTCGCTGGTAGCAATGGAACCACCAGCCACCTTCGAGGCTGACGCAGTCCGCGACGAAAAGGTCAAGGTCTTGCGGGCGATCCGTGAGATCCCGACGGAACGAATCGAGGATACAACCGTCCGAGCGCAATATATCAGCGGGCAGCTTCACGGTAAGAAGATCGCAGCCTACGCCGACGAATCCGGGGTTGCTGCGGAGACAGCAATAGAGACCTTCGTGGCGCTGCGCCTGGAAATTGACAACTGGCGCTGGGCCGGGGTACCGTTCTACTTGCGGACCGGCAAGGCATTCCCAAGGCGGGTTACCGAGGTCACCATCCAATACCGCCAACCGCCGCTGCTCTTATTTCAGCACACAGACCACGTCGACCACGACGCTCGTGATACCATCCAGCCGAACTGCCTTACGTTGCGGATCCAACCCAATGAGGGTATCTCGCTGCGGGTAGGGCTTAAGCCGCCGGGGCCGCAAATCAGCTTGGTGCCGGCGCGTCTGGGATTCTCCTACCGGGAGGCATTCGGAATCGATCCGGCCGAGGCATACGAGCGGCTACTGCTCGACTGTATGCTCGGGGATTCGACACTGTTCATTCGGCGCGATGAGGTCGAGTCCGCATGGGCACTGGTAACACCGATCTTAGAGGCGTGGGCCGCCGCCGATCGCACCGGTCTGGCGTACTACCCGGCAGGTAGCTGGGGTCCAAAAGAGGCCGACCGCTTCATCGAGGCCGACGGCCGGAAGTGGGTCAACCCATGATCGTATCGCAGGCGGCCGGACCGAGGTGATGACGGATACAATGGAGAGCGGGAGAATTGTGGAGCGTACGAGCGACCTGCTGGTAGTGGCCGATCAGGCCGCCCTCGCTCAGGAGGCTGCGAAATGGGTCGTTGCGATTGCCGATGAGGCGGTGGCTCGCTGTGGCCGCTTCACCGTCGCCCTGGCAGGTGGCTCGACCCCGAAGCACCTCTACTCGCTCCTGGCAACCGAGTCGTACCGCACTCGCCTGCCCTGGCGTGAGACTCACGTCTTCTGGGGAGACGAACGGGCAGTCCCGCCGGAGCACCCGGACTCAAACTTCGGCATGGCCAGGGCGACTCTGCTCAGTCGCATTCCGATTCTCGCGAACCAGGTGCACCGGATGCAGGCCGAGCAGGTAGATCTGAATGCGGCGGCCGGCGAGTATGAGGCCGACATCGCCAGAGCTTTCGCCGTGCGGCCACCGGATGAACCGCCCGCGTTCGACCTGATTCTTCTGGGGTTGGGGACCGACGGTCATACCGCCTCGTTGTTTCCGTACTCCGAGGCGCTTCAAGAAACCAAGCGGTGGGTGGCGCCCAACTACATCCCTGCGTTGAAAGCGAATCGCCTAACGTTGACTGCACCCATCCTCAACCGGACAGCGCTGATCCTGTTTCTGGTCTCAGGAGTTGAGAAGGCCGCAGCGCTCCAGGCAGTCCTCGAAGGACCGCCGGATCCAGAGCGGTTTCCGGCTCAACTCATCCGACCCGTAGCAGGCCGGCTGGTGTGGTTGGTCGATCAAGCCGCCGCGGGTCGGCTTGCCGGGAAAGCCCCATGATCCTCGCCGGCGACATTGGGGGGACGAAGACCGTGATCGGCCTGTTTGACGAGGTCGCCAACCGGCTTCAATCCATCCGCGAAGAAACGTTCCCTAGCCAAGATTACTGCTCACTCGAGGAGATTCTCAACCAGTTCCCAGGATTGGATTCTCGTCTACCAATCCGCGCAGCCTGCTTTGGGGTGGCCGGACCGGTAATCGAAGGGAAGAGCAAAGTGACAAACCTTCCCTGGGATCTGGATGAGCCAGGATTGGCGGAAGTCCTTGGCCTTCCCCGAGTGAAGCTCCTGAACGACCTAGAGGCGATGGCTTACGGAATGCTGCACCTCGAACCGACCGATCTGTGTGTACTTCAGCCGGGTCTGACGTGCAAGGGCAACATCGCCGTCATCGCGGCCGGTACTGGCTTGGGAGAGGCAATCCTCTATTGGGATGGAGAACGTCATCACCCCTTCGCTACTGAAGGAGGACACACTGATTTCGGCCCACGAAGCGATCACGAGGTCGAACTGCTGCGTTATCTTCAACGAGAATTTAGCAGCGTCAGCTACGAGCGAGTGCTGTCTGGACCGGGACTCTTCAACATCTACCGGTTCCTCAGGGATAGCGGTGTGGCCACGGAACCGGAGTGGCTGCGGACACGGCTCGCAGAGGGCGATCCAAGCATGGCGATCTCCGAGATCGGGCTGGCAGGCAACGACCCGCTCTGCGCCAACGCGCTTGATCTATTCGTTTCTATCTACGGTGCAGAGGCGGGAAATCTGGCCTTGAAGGCATTCGCGATCGGCGGAGTCTACATCGGGGGAGGGATCGCACCAAAGATTCTTGCAGGGGCACGTGGCCACGTACCCCTACGCGATACCTTTACTCGCGCTTTCACCGATAAAGGGCGCTTCGCCGATCTTCTTCGGTCCATCGAGGTCAAGGTCGCTCTGAACCCACACGCAGCCCTGATCGGCGCCGCGCATTGCGGTCTGAGGCTGGTAGGCGGACGGGCATAAGCGTTTGGCCAAACCAAGCGACTTGCCGTGTCTTATTCGGCAGATTGTCATCGTCCCTCGTGACAGACGCTTATGCGTACTCCCCGAAATTGGGGGCGGTATGTCCAGGTTCGAACATCCAGCGCTGCATCGAGCATCCTCCTCCTTTCCCAGATCCTACCATCTCTCAGGCGCTACGCCATACTTCCATGCCCGCCGGTATAGGGTATAGGGACAGACACTATTTATTGAGATCTTTTCTTGGTCTTCCCCTCTGCAACACGTGTATTCCTCGTCCCAGTTTCCTCTGTACCTCCCAGATGACCCCATCCCTTTCCTATTTTACTATTTTCTAAAGGGACGGGTTGAGCTACCACGAATGTTGATTGAAAATGTTCAGGTTGCATTGGGATCTGTCCAGGATCGTTTAATGTCTTGGATGACTTGATCGAGCACTTGAAGAAACTTTGACCGGTCCTTATTCTGAAACGGGGCCGGCCCACCCGTAATCTCCCCCGCCCCGCGGAGAACATGCAGAAGGTCACGCATCGCAAGAATGCTTCCGATGTTCTCCTCGTCAAAAAGACGTCCGTCCGGCCCGATCACCCGAGCTCCCGCCTTGATACAGCGGTGAGCGAGAGGGATGTCCCCCGCCACGACCACATCGTTCTTCACAGCATGCTCGACGATCCAGTCGTCTGCCGCATCGAACTGCCCCCCGACTACGACAAGCTTCGCGCCCCACTCTTCGGGAAGGCGCATCCAGAAATTGGAGACGAACGTCACGCCGAGCCCGTATCGTTTAGCCACGCGGATCACCTCCGCCTTGACCGGGCAGGCATCGGAGTCGACATAGATCCGGGTCACTCGACCTCTCCAACCAGCGCACGATACAAGTTTTCTACTTTAAGGCGAGCCCAAGGAGTCTTCCGGAGAAACGTAAGGCTCGACTTGATACTCGGATCGGACATAAAACAACGGATGCGTATCCGCTGTCCTAATGCTTCCCAGCCGTAATGTTCAACAAGACGCTCGAGAATGACCTGGAGCGTCATGCCGTGTAGAGGATCACTCATTGGAATAGTTTTTCAAAACGTATAACGATAAGCCCAGCCGATAAGAACGGCCCGGAACGATAATCGCATCCCCCCACAACAACCAGACAGGTGCTGTTGGAAACGTGGGTATAGGGACAGACACTATTTATTGTATTTATTGGAGATCCTATCTTGGTCTTCCCCTCTGCAACACGCGTATTCCTCGTCCCAGTTATCCTGCTCACCTCTCAGATGAGTCCGTCTCTTCGCAGTGGCCGTTCTGTCATCGTGCGCATTCGAATCGCTGTCGTTTCGAAAGATCGCCTGGCTATCATTCCCTCATTGCGTCAAATGGTACGGGTGGCCAGGTGCAACGATTCGAGCAATCCGTGGCATGCACGATCATGACCGCGAACACCACGAATCGTCACGATCATAGTGTCTGTCCCTATTTGTTCAGCTCCAGCGCTGCATCGAGCGTCTCTCTTTTCCAGATCGTACTGTCTCTCAGGCACTATGCCATACTTCCAGGCCCGGCGAATGGAGCTGCGGGTCAGCGGCGGGCGCGAGTTAGGCTGAGGTTTCTTTTAGTTTCTTTATCTGCTGAAGAACCGCCTTCCCGTCCAGTAGCGCAAGGTCCCAGTGGTGCTTATCCACGAACCGTTGAGCATCGGCGGTGAATGATGAGGTCGTAACCAGAATGGCCTTGTTTGCTTGAGTGGCAATCTTCACGCCGAGCAAGCGCTGGACAATATCAAGACTAACCTTTCTGTTCGGAGCATACCTCTTGCACTCCACGATGTACTTAACCGGAATATCCAGCAGCCTCCCAACGACGACAATGTCATATCCGCCGTCGCGCGTCCTCTTGGTTAAGTGGACCTCATGACCAGTCCGATCGAAGATCTCTGCGATCAATTCCTCAAACTGCCTGGAGGTCAGCTCCGAGATGCTCCAGGGAGTACCCGCGACGCGCTCAATCAGGCGGCGATTGACGCTGACGAGGAGCTCGGGGTCGGCGATTATTGCTGTCGGTGCAGTGTAGAGGGTTTCTGCGTCCGATACACCAAACCGCTCGAGAATGTCCTGACTTCTCTGCTTGAGGGTACCGACAGGGATCCTGAGCTCTCGGACTCCCTCGAACAGCCATGCCAGTGCCCTGGAGACCTCCTCCAGGTCGCTGCTGTCTACTGCGCTGGACAGCGCGACCAGTTGTGAGTTGAGGTCGTCGAAACTATACTGATCCCAATGTGAAGGCTGCTGATCCTCTCGACTGATCCAGTCGTAGAGAACCGCGCTCAACTCAACGTGGAGCTTGCCGAGCTCGTTCCATCCATCGTCCTCTCCAACCCCCATCCTTCTCCTCTGCCGAGAATCTCACCCGGGTGACAATCAGTCTAACGGCGTTGCGGATCAGCTGCGGGCAAGCGTGCTCGCGTGGACGACCGGCAGCCGCAAGCCGCGGGGAATGAACCTCTTGGGGTTCAACGGCCAGCTGCGAAACCAGCACCTAACCCTGTAACCCCTCAGGGCTCGCGTCACCGTGCTTACTACTCGAGACCCGACTATGCAGGTTCTTCTTCTGGGTACCGCAGTATTTCCGGATTTGCCAGCGTGAGCGTGTATCCGCCCATCGGAGCACTACCCTGAAGCTGAACGAAGTCGACGGTGTACGTCCTTTCCAAGCTCCAGCGCTGCGAGTAAACCCAGAGGGCCACTCGGACCGGCTGGCCGGGGACAATCAGAGTTTCGCCAAGAATCGAAAGCGCTGTCTGTCCCGCATCGGCGACGATCGGGTGGGCGAGATCGAACTGGTCATACTCCTTCGGGAATTTCTTGAACTGCCTGAATTTGTCCGAGACTCTGCGCGCGTTCGCTGAAAGTTTGCTCTCCGTCCGGCGAAACGCCTTCACGCTTGTTCTATGCAACGCCACCACAACGACAGCATCATCCGGCAGCCTGCCGCAGAAGGCCGCCTGGCCATATCCCTTCTCCCGCTGCCCGGCATGCATCCAGATCTCGACCGGCTGGGTGAAGCCCGGAGGTGTGGACCCTCCCCCCGTTCCGGATCCACCAGCTCCCCCGGTTCCCGGCATGGCGTCCAGGTCCAGGTTTTTCAGGGTCACCTTACGGTTGTTGACCACCAGCAGGTCGGGATTCGAAATCCCGGCGGCAACGAAGGGGTCCTCATCACTGGTGACGAAGGCGAGGAGACAGGAATGTCTAGGCGCGGAAGCGGGAATCACGAATTCCCAGCGCGCCATGCGCGTGGTGCCGGCTTCGATGCGCGCGATGCTGAATGCCGAACCTACCGGATTCCAGCCGGAGCTGACGCCTGGCCCCGGGGTCCAGGTGAATGGGTTGCCCAGCAGCCCGGATGGGAAAGGCGGCAGTCCTGCGGAGGCAGGCGCGAAGAAGGCCCGCACGCGCACGTTGGTCACGGCAAACGGGCCCTTGTTATGCACAGCAATATATGCTCGGTTTGCACCGCGACGCCCGCCCAGGTGGACGACGTTTCTGGCCAGTTGGGTCGGGGAGTCCAGTAAACCGGTGGACTGGAAGGGCGCCGGGTCCACGACGATGTCTTCGCTCTGCCAGTGCCAGCACAGCTCGCCGGAAAGGTAGGGATGGGGGACGCCGTCCGGGCTGGGTATAGCACCGGAGTCCGTGAGGTTGTCGCGGAAGTAGAGAAAGTAGTTGGGGCACGCGACGTCGTCCAGGGATCGCTCCCACACGCCGCGCCCGTAGGTGGCCGCTCTGATCTTGCGCGAGGGCCCGTGGATCACGAGCTTGACCACCGGCGCATTGGGCAGACCCTGGTCCCATGGCGTCCAGGCGCCAAGCGCCGCGTCCCACAGGAATGCGCCCCGGTCGCCGCCGCAGAACACGCGAGTGGACGACAGAGGATCGATCACAATCGCGTTGATTGGGTTCGCTGCTGCGAGACCGGCAGACCTCGGATTCCAGGAGGTCGCCCCTGCATCCAGGCGATATACGTGTTCGGTGGTGAATTCGCCTGGGGCTTCCGTCCTCAACAGACTGGAGATCGAAGCCCAGACATTGCCGGCGACGTCCACCGCCAACGAGGAGATTTCCTGGCCTACAGGAAGGCCCGTATACGAGAGGTCTTCCGTGATCGCGGTCGCAGCAGTCCAGGGGCCCATGGCCGGCCCGGTCACCCGGTATACCTTTCCGCCGGTGGTCCCCACGTACACCACGTGCGGATGTCCGGGCCGGAACGCGACGGCGCGCACGCTCGACCCCAGAGAGGCCGTGATCTCCACCCAGGTGGTCCCACGGTCTTCGCTTCGTTGTAGCGTGAATCCACCCGAGTACACAACGCCGGAAGTGTGGGGGTCTGGAAAGAACGGAAACCACCATTGCGTTCCCGGCCACATGGACCAGGCGGTGGTGAACAGCTTTCCGGCGTCGTCGGATCGGCGCATCGTGCTATCGGGTCCTGTGCCGTAATAGTGGACATACCCGTCGAAGGGATCGATCTGAGCGACCACGGCATCGCCCTCCATGGCGTTGTGCGTGACGCCGGGGGCAACCCAGTGCCGTTTCCAGATCGGCGCCCCACTGTAGTGGAAGCCGCCGTTATCCTGCGAGCCGGCGATCATAATACTCTCATACTGGGGATGCTGCCCGAGGTCGTACATCTGAAGGGTGGCGAGGTCCAGATTTCTCGCCTCCCAGCTCACGCCCAGATCGGGCGAGTAGAACAGTCCGCCGTCTGTGGCCACGAAGAAGGCATCGGGTGCGGTCGGATGATAGGCGACGGCGTGATCGTCCACATGAATAGCGGGGCCGCTGCTTGCGAAATTGATATTGCTCCAGATGCCGCCCCCGTTGGTGGATTTCCAGGTCTGAACGAAGGTGAAGATCACCGTGTCCGGAGTCGTCGGATGCGGAAGGATGCCCAGGTTGTAGTTGGACTGATAGTTGGAGCCTCCGCTTGGCAAACTGCACGCCGTCCAGGACAATCCATAGTCCATGGATCTGACGATGGCGGCGAGCATCGCTCCTGTGCTGTCGGCGAAGACGGCATAGATGTGCTGTGAGTGATCACGGCAGACCCCCAACACGATTCTCTTGGAGGTCCCGGCGGGAAAGGTCGGCGAGGTGACCGCGGTGAAGGCGGTCCACGGCCCGCCGCCGCTGCGGGAAGCGGAGAAGATGCCGGCGTCCTGAAACCCGACGAACAAGCGCTCGACGCCCGCTTCGGCCGGATTGCGCACCAGGATCACATCGGTACAAGGGTTGGGAGAGACCTGGGCCCAGGAGGTGCCGCCGGTTGCGCTTTCCCACAGACCGTTGCTCGCCGCCACGAAGAGGTTTGCAGGGTTCGCGGGATTGATCACGATACGCGCGACCTCGGCCAGATCCAGCTCCGTGGTAGCTACTTCAAGCCATGTCTCGCCGTAATCCGTCGACTTCAGCAGCCCGTGCCCGTAGTACCCGCCATAGGTGGTCCCAGGGACGTACTCTCCAGTTCCCGCATATACGTTGTTCGCAGCAACGGGATCGATAGCCAAAGCGCCGATGGCGAGGCTGAACTTGTCGTCGGATTTGGGCGACCAGGAGCTGCCTCCGTCCACCGACTTCCAGACTCCACCTGATGCCGTGCCGACGTACATCCGGTTCGGGGTCAGCGGGTCGATGGCGATGCTACGTATGCGACCGGACTCATCCCCGAACACGCTTCCTTTCCCATTCACGAACGGTGCCGGACCGAGCGGTACCCAGTTGCACCCGCCGGGTACCGGCGCAGCGAAGAACTCGATGCCGCCGCCTGTCTGGTCGCGCTTACCACGATGAATCCGGCGCCAGTCCCGCATGAAGACTTCATACTGACCCCTGGGCCAGTCCTCACGCTCGCCGATCCTTCTAGCGGCAAAGGCCTCACCGCGCAGATCAGGCTTCGAGTACTTCTCCCGGGGAACATCCGGCGCTGGGTCGGGGCGTGGCACAATCCTGAACTCCGCCTCGACGCGGACTCCGCCGATTCGAGATTCGGCGAGCAGCACCTTCCGCCCGGGCTTCTTGCCGCGCGTGGAGAACTCCAGCAGGAATGCGCCGTCGCTGTCAGGGACCAGGCAGCCGTTCCACGCGGACCCCTTGAGGATGCGTGACGGCCAGATCACCTCTTTGCCGATGCGGAACCGCAAAGCGTCCAACAACCAGCCTTCTCCCACCACAAGGATGGGAGCGCGTTGGTAAACCGATCTGGAAAGGATGGTCAGTATTGGGTGGTCTTTCAAACTTTGCGCGTTTTGCTCAGTTTTCCGCATTGATCCTCCTCTGTGCCCAACGTTGGAGCTCACCGGCGAGCCGAGAGCAAGTGAAGCACAGCTTTCGGCATGTCAAGTGGAGAGAATTGTTTAGCGATCACGAATCAATCCCCATCCGACTTCAACGATTGCTCCAGCCTTGCTTGCTCGCTCGAAAAGAGTTTGAGCACCAAACTAATGAGTAGATCGAGTAAATACCATGTTGCAAGAAAAGCTAAGCATTCTAAAATGAAACTGTGAAACTTGTAGAACAGCTCAGCCATGACGAGCGACACTGTAAGTGTCGGTAATTGCTTTAAGAAAAGCTCTCGAGTACCTACGAACCTTATGAACTTATACATCGGATCCTCCTTTTATGAGCCTATTCAATAGGGGGTGCCCTCTGTGTCAATATAAGCGAGACACCTGCCCCCTATAAATTAGAGTAGAGGGGCGCGGTGTGCAGCCGACTAAATGATCGAGGCGGGTCTGTATCAGTAGGTTGTCACAGCTGTGTAACACAACGGGCTCACTGTGACATCTTAGCGTTTCACGTGTCAGAGACTGTCGCACATTTTATTTAGGGTCCCCCAAGCTGAGGCGCGCGAGCCGGCACATCGTAACTTGGACCGGTCGTCTCCTTAACGGTCGCCGTGACAAGTCTCGGCGGCTGCGCAGAGATCAAGCCGAAGAAGTAGGTACTCTGACCGCTGCCCGGAGAGCCTCCGGCGCAGACAGGGGCGGCAAAGTTGAACGTGATCGTGTTGCTCCATTGAGTTGCGGATGCAAGGCCGACGCTTCCCAGGCCGCCACCGGTGACGACATAGACCTGATCTCCGGTCTCACCATCGCCGTTATAATCCAAGGTGTTAATTACGGAACCGAACTCAAGCGTCATAGCGCTTAGGCAGGGGATGTATGTGATCCCAACGGCATTCCTGAGATCGATCCTGTACTCATACCCGTAAAGGCCATTGGCCGGAGTGCCAGGTTTTCCTGTGAAGGTCCGAGACTGAAGAAAGTTCGTCCCCCCGGCCGGAATAGGAATGGGGGCGGTGCTGTCGGTGACGGTCACCGTACAGGATGAATCAAAAACGCAGTTGATGGCCGGGGCGCTAACATCGACAACCTTGAGTGAGCAGCCCATTGTGAAGATCACGCCGAGCACCAGACCACCAAAGAGGAATATCCTTCTTGTCATCCTCTACCCCCTCTCATCATGACTACGCTATTACGCCATATTTCTTCGCATCGACCTGTACCTGATTCCTCTGATGACCCGCACTCCAAATGCCTAGGTTTACATGCGCCCTGTGGATACCCCCAGTTACACTATTCCTTCGGGAAGCACCCTAAACTATAACTCCATCCAGACGCGCGAGTCTGACTTTTCACAGCCGTTTTCCTCGCCGACTGCCAACGCGTTGCGCCTTCGCTTCACGGCGGAGAGAACCGTCGAGGTGCCTAATCGTAATACCGCCTTGAAAGCAGTGTCAAACGGAAAAAAGAAAAAGTTGCGTTGACTCGCGCTTGTACCTTTTGGTAGTCTTTGGGCGACACGGTCTTCTCAATAGAACCTCAAGGAGGATGTTAATAGCTATGAAGAGATTTTTGCAGTTACTAGGAGAGATGAGTCACTACCGATTGCCCCAGGCCAAGCTGGCGCTGCAGGAGTTGGCAGCAGACGACGAGCTGGTAATCGTCGTACCCGAGCAAGCGCTGGCTGGGGAGATACAACAGTGGGCCACCAGTCAAGGCATGACCGTCGCCGCCCCAAAGAAGATACTGGATGGATTGCCCCGGTGGCAACTGTCGATCAAAAACGTCACACCTGTGCCTGTGGAAGCAAAACCGGCCGCCGTAGCACCAACCGCTGCTGCTACACCAGCCCCTGCCCCGGCACCTGCCGCAGTATCGACGGCTCCTTCCGCAGCGCCGACAGCTCCAGCCTCCCCAGCAGCTTCCAGCACGCCGCCGGCCCCTGCTGCTACACCAGCCCCTGCCCCAACACCGACCCCCGCAGCAGCACCGACGCCTGTTGCAGAACCAACCCCTCCTACAGCGCCGGCCGCCACCGCAGCGTCAGCCTCCGTCGCACCGCCGGTTTCTACTGGTCAAGAATAACCGGGCATAACACCGGACCGACGGTTTAGAACAGTTGCGCGAACGCCATGATTCCTTACTCAACCACTATTCGTAGATCTGAGAGCATCTCGATCCACCCCTGCCGCTCCCGTCCATCCACAGGTGAACCTTTCTGCGTGTAGGTAATCCACCAGATATTCGCCTTGGCGTACAGAATACGCCCAATCTTATGCTGCGCCGAATGTCCGCCGCAGTCGGCAATGTGGTATTCGTAAAGAAGATCGGTATCGCCTTTCTGGATGATGTTCCAGACCACCTTCGGACACTGCTTTACCTTTAACTTCTTCAGATCATTCATCATCGCCTCTGGGTCGGCAGGCGATGAGTGGCTCCTCCGCAGGTCAGAAAACGTGAAGCGTCGCGTCCAATTCTCAACGCTTTCCCCTTCCGGCACATAATAATTCGTCACCCATTCACCTCGGATTTGCTTGGAACCCGCATATTTCCAAGCTCCCTCGTAACCCGCTTTCTGACTGTTCGCCAACGCGCTCGCCATAATCTCACGCGCAACGACTCCACTGGATAGAAAGGTCTCTTTCGTAGTACACGAAGCCAGAACCGGCAACATCAGATAGATCACAATTCGCTGTATCTTGTTCATATTCGTACGCTCCCATAGCACCAGGCCAACAGCATAATGATCGTTCGACCACCTGCACAATCAACAGCTACGGCCTCTTCGCCGACCGTCACAGCTTTGACCTGAACCTCGCGCTCCGCTCGCCCCTAACTCAATTCCCCGAACCATCCGCGTCGCTCCATCCATTTTGCCAATTCCAGTACAGGCGACACAGTCAGCGCCAGCGCGGCGACAATAATCCAATCCAGACGCGGCAGGCTTAACGTACTAAATGGCTCATTCAGGAAGGGAACATTCACAATCATGACCAACAGTACGACCCCCTGCACAATCGCCAGATTCAGCCATCTATTGGCAAAGGGCTGGTTCAACACCGAATGGCGGTCAGAGCGGAAGTTATAGGCCTTGAAGAACTGAATCAATACCAGCAACACGAACGTCATCGTCATGGCGTGTTCGAGGCTTCGGCCGGAGTAGAGCGCCCACGCAAACAGGCCCAGGTTGACTGCCGCCGACCATAATCCGCCCACCATCATCAATGTGACGACGGGCCGCGTAAAGATACCCGTATGCGGGTTTCGCGGTTTACGGCGCATGAGGTCTGGTTCGGGTGGGTCGACAGCTAGCGCTAATGCAGGTAAGCCATCGGTGGCGAGATTGACGTACAGGATTTGTACGGCAGTCAACGGCATGGGCAGGCCCAGCAGCGTGGCTCCGGCCATCAGGGCAATTTCGCCGATGTTGGACGAGAGCAGGTACATCAGATATTTTTTGATGTTGCCGAAGATGGCTCGGCCCTCTTCCACCGCTGCAACAATAGACGCAAAGTTGTCGTCGGTAAGCGTCATAGCGGCGGCCTCTTTAGTCACGTCCGTACCGGTGATGCCCATCGCGATACCAATGTCGGCCTTCTTGAGCGCCGGGGCGTCATTGACCCCGTCGCCCGTCATCGCAGCGATGTGACCTTTCTTTTGCAGGGCCGTGACTACGCGCAACTTATGCGCCGGGGACACACGAGCGTAGACACTGATCGTCTCGATCTCACGCTCAAACTCGGCCTCGCCCATCGCCTCCAGCTCTGCGCCGCTCACGACGCGTCCCGTCTTGAGCAATCCCAATTCGCGGGCAACGGCTTGCGCGGTCAGTGGATGGTCGCCGGTAATCATGATCGGCTTAATCCCAGCCTGTTCGCATATCTCAATTGCGGCTTTCGCCTCAGGACGCGGCGGGTCAATCATGCCCACCAATCCAAGGAAGGTCATGTCGTGTTCGGCATTGTCCAATGTTGCGCCCGGTTTGGAAGCGACCGCCAGAACCCGCAATGCCTCGCTTGCCATCCGGTGAGCTGTTTCCACAATCATCGCCCGGCTCCGGACGTCAAGGGCTGTTTCTCCGTCGACCGTCATGTATCGTGTACATGAATCAAGGATAATCTCCGATGCACCTTTGGTATAGGCGACAACACCCTTCGACTCGCTGTGCAGCGTGGTCATGCGTTTGGTTTCTGAGGTAAAGGGGATTTCGTTCATACGGGGGAATCGCGACTCCAGGTCGGCCTTGTTCAACCCGGCTTTGGCGGCGACGGTGATCAGCGCGCCTTCTGTCGGGTCGCCCTTGACGTGCCAACGGCCATCGGCCTCGTTGTGAACAATATGTGCATCCGAGGCAAGTACGGCGGCGCGCAAGAGGAGTGTCATCGGACCAGAGGATTCGACGATAAGGCTATCGTGCGAGAACTGGCCATGCGGTTCATAGCCCGCTCCGGAGACGTCCAGCATCTGCCCGGCTACAAAAATCTTACGGACCGTCATCTCATCCTTCGTCAGCGTGCCGGTCTTATCCGAGCAGATCACCGAGGTGCTGCCGAGTGTTTCGACCGCCGGAAGGCGGCGCATCAGCGCATGGCGTGCAACCATCCTCTGCACGCCGATCGCAAGCGAGATCGTCACAACAGCTGGCAGGGCCTCTGGAACAACGGCAACCGCCAGCGCAATACCAAATATAAACATCTCCATAAAGGGTTGTCCGCGATACAGGCCGAGGAGAACAATGATCCCCACCACTACGAAGGCGGCCCATGCCAGTACGTGACCGACCCGATCTAGGTTGTCCTGCAACGGGGTCCTGCCGGTTTCCACCGTCTGGAGCATTTGGGCAATCTTACCGAACTCTGTATGCATACCTGTCGCAACGACAACCGCGCGACCGCGGCCATAGGTTGCGGCGGTGCCGGCATAGGCTAGATTCTTGCGATCGCCCAAAGCCAATTCACCATTCGTGAGTGGCGCAGCATACTTTTCCACCGGAATCGACTCGCCCGTCAGCGCAGCCTCTTCGATTTGTAAATTGACAGCCTCAATCAATCTGACATCGGCCGGGATTTTGTCGCCTGCTCGCAAGAGGACGATATCGCCAGGCACAAGGTCGCGCGCCGGTATCTCGACCTCCTCTTGATCGCGGAGTGCGGTAGCTGTCGGTGCGGCCATCTTGCGTAACGCCTCGGTGGCGCGTTCGGCCCGGTATTCCTGCACAAAACCCAAGAGGACGGCAAACAATACAATGACGGCAATCGCGATAGCTTCAATCCCGTGTCCAAGAAAGGCGGAAAGCGTTGTCGCCACAAGCAGAATGACGATCAGTACGTTCTTGAACTGTTCAAGGAGAATGATCCACGGCGAGATGCGGTGAACGGCCTGCAGTTCATTCGGCCCATGGTCTGCCAGCCGTTGGGCCGCCTCAGCCGCGGTTAAACCGGTGGGTGTGGATTTCAGATGAGCAAGGACGGCGTCGCTGGGGAGGGTATGCCAAAGTACGGTATCGAACGTCGGTCGAACGTTAGGAGGGCACATCGTTCGGCTTATGCTGGCCTCGTAAGTAGGCTACCCAGTATACGCCGGCGACCAGCAGGGTTCCACCGACCACGTTGCCGGCGGTCACAGCAATAAGGTTCCTAGTCATCCCGACGATTGATACCATTCGGTCGCTATCCAGCGCAAGCCCAAGAGGCAAGAAGAACCAGTTGGCGATCGAGTGTTCAAGGCCCATCGCCACGAATGCGGTAATGGGAAAAAGAATGGCCAGAATCTTATCAGTCACACTGCGCCCACCCATCGCAAGCCATACCGCCAAGCACACCAGCGCGTTACACAATACGCCGCGCGCAAAGGCCTCGGCGACGGGGAGATCAGCTTTTGCGCGAGCGATAGCAATGGCCGTCTCACCGACCGTACCCCCGCCCAAATCGGCAACGTTGGCCCATACGACGAGCAGTACCGTCGCCAGGCAACCACCCACATTGCCCAGATAGGCCAGGAACCAGTTGCGCATGACCTCGCGAGTCCCGATCAGTTTACTTGCCCAGGCCATAGCGATAAGGTTATTGCCGGTAAACAGTTCGGCGCCCGCAACCACAACGAGGATCAGGCCGAGGCAGAAGCTTACGCCACCGACCAACCGCGTCATACCGAAGCCAAGAGTAGATTTGGTCACTACGACGATGAAAAAGAGTGCCCCCAGCGAGATGAAGGCGCCGGCCAGCATAGCCAACACCAACAACGTAAGAGAATTGGTGCGCGCCTTCGCCACACCGAGACTCTCGACCTTCCGCGCAATTTCGCGCGGCGGATACGCGTCACCGAAGTGCTGGTCTTTATCCATCCGCGATTTATTTCCCCTTTACGTGCCGCATCTCGCCTGCCATGGCCTTGATCTCCGCGAGGTCCTGAACCATTTCGCTCCACCCATACCAGAGGGCATAATCAGGGTTTGCGTGGAATGTACCCTGGAAGGCGCGCATGCGATGCTCAAGGAACATCCTGAACAGCCGCAGTTCGACCGGCGTGGCCGCATCGTGGAACGTAAGTAAATCGGGGAAGGCGTACGCGTAAGACGCCGGCTTCGTGATCATCCCGTCCTTGTAGAGACTCGCAACGATACGGATCGCCTCCGCCATCAGGCGATCGGTCTGGCGTATCATGTCGTCGCCCTTCGCCAGTTCCGCCTGTGCGAAGTTCTTCGAATGACAGCGACTGCAGACTACGACCATCTTGTCGCGCTCAGTCTGCCACTCTTCCTGCGTCAGACGGGCAACCGCGGCAGCCTTGACGACATCGAGCCGCGCCGTCGGCTTTCCAGCCGGATCGAGGACGCCCAGACCCTGAAGGATCGTTGCCCGGTCCGCCGCCCATTGCTTGTCCTCCGGCATCGGCAGCCGTACGGCCAGAAAGCCCCACGAGGTTTTGACCCCATGGTCGCCATCCGGCATATGACACGTCTGACAGGTCGGCGCCGAGGCCTGCTCGGGAAGCACACCGATCTGCTTGAGCGAATGTCGGACTCCATGCTTCGACGAGGAGTACATCTCCCACTGCGGGTGATCAAACCCCATGTGGCAGGTCTGACACGCCTGCGGCTGGCGCGCCTCTTCGACCGAGAAGGTGTGGCGCGTATGACATGCATCACAGGATGCCACCCCAAATGCGTGCCCATCGCGCGAGAGTTCCTTGATCTCTTTCTCCGTCTTGAGACCAATCTTGTGACAACCCCCGCATCCCTTCATCCCTTCCGTCAGCGCCATCGGCAGATAGTGCGTAGTCGGCATTGCCTTCATCGCGGCCCATGCGGCGGCGTGTTTGCCGCGCTTGAATTGCTCGACGCGCTCAGTATGACACACGCCGCAGGTCTCAGGCGTCGGACTCTCGGCTTTCGCTGCATCCTTGGCACTCGTATGCCCATCCCCATGACAGGCTGCGCACTCGACGCCGTTCTTGGCGTGTTTGGACAGTTGCCAGTCCCCGACGATACCGGGTGTTTCCTGCTTGTGGCATCCGATGCAGGTTTGCGCAGACGGCATCTGACGCGGCTGAGTTGGCGTAGGCGCCGTACCCTGCCCGCCAGCGCTGTCCTCCGTTGAGACCGCAGCAAACGCTATCCATACGAGCAATCCCATCACCGCGAAACGAATATGCGACGTCACAACGCTCTCCCTTTCGCAAACAAAGCAGGCAGATGAGACATGCCGACGGTCAGATAATCAAACTACGTTTTACTAATCGACTGGGCCTGTTGTCGCCTCATAGCCCAGCCGTTCGGAGAGCTTGATCGCCGCTGTCTTCACGAGTGGGCCGAGTTCTTGCTCGATCCGTTCAAGAGAAGATCGGGAGGCGGGACTGGACAGACCGATGCTGGCCACTACCTTTCGAGAATAGTCCCTGACAGGAGCGGCAATACATCGAACCCCTGATTCATACTCTTCATTATCTACGGCGAACCCCAGTCTCGCCACCTCACGGAGGTGCTCTCGAAATACCTGGGGGTCAGTTATCGTATTCTCGGTCAGCTTGCGCATTGGTTGGTGCTGAAGAATGCTGTCCAGCCGATCGGCCGATTCGTACGCCAGTTGTGCCTTGCCAGCGGCCGTACAGTAAACTGGAAGACGTCGTCCGGGAAACGACGCAACTCGCACCATCTGAGTCGTGTCCTGAACAAGGACATAGATCACCTCTGACCCCTCTAAAATCGCAAGATAGGCGGTTTCATCACACTGATTCACCAACTCTTCGATGATCGGCCTGGCCTGACGTCGAAAACCGAGATGATGAAGGAAGACATTCGCCACCTCGAACGGCTTCATCCCCAATCGATAGTTGGCACTCTTTTTATCCTGCTCGATATAACCTCTAACCTCAAGGGTGGCTAAAAGTCGAAAGATATTATTTTTGGGCAGGTGAAGTTTCTGAGCAAGTTCCGTGACGCCCAACTCCCCAGTCTGGTAATCGAACGACTCCAGAATGTCTAGCGCTCGATCGACGGACTGAACGAGATAGTCAGCCTTTTCTTTCTTTCGCTGGTCCATACACCCCTCGCATACCCTTCGGCAACATAGGGCAGTTCCTTCTCAACACACACTCACACCGCTTATTCCAGGATTCAGGACGAAAAGGAAGGATGGGATGACGTGACTGTAGAATGGCGTTCTATTTTTGTCAACGAATAACTACAGCGCTACCTGCTGGGTCTTCTCTCGAAGATTGCCGTACCGACTCGAACCAGCGTGGCCCCCTCTTCGATGGCGATCTCGTAATCGTGACTCATCCCCATGGAGAGGTGGTGGAGCTGGTAATCGGGACAGGCCTTGGCCGCCTGATCCCGCAACAACCGGAGACTGCGAAAGAATGGACGTACGTCCTGGGGATTCCAGCAAAAGGGTGGAATCGCCATCAGGCCTTCGATGGCCAGATGTGTAAACTGTCGGCAGGATTCGAGTAGTGGCAATAGATCGTGTTCGAGAATCCCTGTCTTACTCGGTTCACCATCAAGCTTGACCTCTACGAGAACCCGGATCTGCTTCTGTAAGGAAACCCCGTGTCGGTCCAGGGCGGCCGCAAGCTTCAAAGAATCGACCGAGTGGATCAGCTCAAACAGCTCAGCGGCAGATCGACTTTTATTCGTCTGCAAATGACCAATCAGATGCCATTTGATCGCAAGCGAACTCAGGAGGGCAATCTTATCCGATGCCTCCTGGACCCGATTCTCACCCAGTAGTATGACACCGGCATTGATCGCCTCGCGGATGACGGACACCTGAACGGTCTTGGTGACGGCAACCAGCTCGACCTCATCAGGATCTCGACCGGCGCGACGGGCCGCCTCAGCCATCCGCTGCCTGACCTGCTCAACCCGATCTCTTACCTGTTCCGTCAAGCGTATCCTTCTTCGCCTCCTATGCTCCTACGCACACCGACGCAAGGCATGATCAGGATGGCTTGCCCGGAGCTCCGCGATCCCTTCAAACCGCAACAGCCGACGGCAGTTCGGACAGACATTCTCCGATCCGCCGATCGGCGACAGGCAGTGTGGGCAGGTGGCCGTCGATCCGTCTGACCATAGGAACAGCTGCAACAGTTTACTGAATCGCTTCATTCATCTATCCTCCCTTCTCTGGCACGCCTCGAGGAGAGACTTTTCTCGAGACTGCCTAATCGGCTTGACGCCGCAAAAAGGTTGGAATGTCCAGCTCATCTCCATCAAGATCCTGATGTCTGTGCTCCAAACCGCGTGGATTGAACTGCTCATCAGAGGCCTCAAATCCACTCGTACCGCGCTTCCTGAGATAGCTTACACGCTCCGTCGCTTTGGCTGCATACGCCTTCATTTCGACCATATTGGAGGATCTCTCCTCCCTCGCAGGATCGGCGGCTTCGAACCCGGTGGCAATAACCGTTACGCACACACTATCATTCAGCGATTCGTCGATGACTGCTCCGAAAATGATATTGGCATCCTGATGGGCCGATCTGCAGATCGTAGAGCTGGCCTCGTCTACATCATACAGCGAGAGTGAGGGACCGCCCGTAATGTTAATAAGTACGCCTCGAGCACCATCTATGGAAACGTTATCCAGCAGCGGGCTGTTAATAGCCATGAGGGCCGCTTCTGAGGCGGCGCTCTCCCCTGACGCCACACCGATGCCCATCATGGCAATTCCACGCTGCAACATAATGGTTTTGACATCGGCAAAATCCAGATTGATCAGACCAGGCACCACGATGAGATCCGCAATCCCCTGTACCGCCTGGCGCAATACGTCGTCGGCAATCTTGAAGGCATCGGTCAAAGAGGTCTGTCGCTCCACCACCTGCAACAACCGCTGGTTTGGAATCGTAATCAAGGCATCAACGCTCTCGCACAGCGCAGTCAGCCCCGTAGCGGCTTGCATCTCTCTCGTCTTACCCTCGAACATGAATGGTTTGGTTACGACCCCCACCGTCAGAATACCCAACTCCTTGGCAAGGTTTGCGATGACAGGAGCGGCGCCGGTTCCTGTCCCACCGCCCAGCCCGGCAGTGATAAACACCATATCCGAGCCCTCCAGGAGGCTCAGGATCCTGTCGGTATCCTCAAGTGCCGCTTGTCGCCCGATATCCGGATTCGCCCCGGCCCCACGACCTCCTGTCACGTTGGCGCCGATCTGAACCTTGGTTGTCACGGACGACATTCGCAGTGCCTGCATGTCGGTATTGACGATAAAAAATTCCACTCCGGTAAAATCTGATGTCGACATCCGGTTTACAGCATTGGATCCTCCACCTCCAACTCCGATGACCTTGATCTTAGCCGCGTGCTCGGCATCGTTCTCCAGCGCGAATGGCATCTCCACCTCCCTTCGAAAATAGTTGTTGGATGTTGGATCTCACAGAAAATCGCTGAACCACTGCTTCATCCGCTTAATAATCTTATCCACCAGGCCCTGCTCCGATGATCTACTAAGCCGAGGCTGATCCAGATGCGTCGCGCCATACAGCACCAGACCCACTCCGGTTGCATACATCGGCGAGCTGACCACTTCCTTTAATCCGCCAACGCCGGATGGTATTCCCAGCCGTACCGGCAGATCGAAGAGTTGCTCGGCCAACTCTGGGACGCCCTCCATTACCGAGGATCCACCAGTGACGACAATCCCGGCGGCAACCTGTTGCATCAAGCCGGCCCGTTCCACCTCATGGCCCGCAAGGTTGAAGATCTCCTCCATCCTTGGCTGAACGACCTCGCACAACATCTGTCGCGAGAGTAAGCGAGGCTTGCGGCCACCGACGCTCGGGACCTCCACAACCTCCTCGCCTCCCGCAAGAGAGGCCAGGGCGCACCCATACTGACGCTTGATATCCTCGGCACACTGGGGAGGCGTCCTGAGTCCAATGGCAATGTCATGTGTCAGATGGTCGCCACCCAGCGGCAGTACCGCCGTATGGCGGATACTCCCATCGACGAAGACAGCGATATCGGAGGTACCTCCGCCGATATCTATTAAAATGACTCCCAGATCTTTCTCGTCTGCAGTCAGCGTCGCTTCACTGGAGGCCAGCGGCTGCAGCACGATATCCCGTACCTCCAGTCCGGCCCTGGTCGCACACTTGACAATATTTTCCGCCGAGGCGATGGCGCCCGTGACGATGTGCACCTCGGCCTCAAGCCGACTCCCGCTCATCCCGACCGGTTCCTTCACCCCCCCCTGATCGTCAATGATAAACTCCTGGGGGATGACGTGAATCATCCGACGATCGGCAGGCAGCGTGATGGCCTTGGCTGCCTCGATGACCCGATCCAGATCGGCCTGCGTGACCTCCTGATTCTTCCCGGAGACAGCAATGACTCCCCGGCTGTTAATCCCCTTGATATGACTTCCGGCAATGCCTACAAATGCGGAATCCAGGGTGACCCCCGCCATCGCTTCCGCGGCTTCGACCGCCTGCCTGATCGACTCAACGGTTACGTCAATGTTGACGACAACACCCTTCTTCAGACCGTGCGATGGGCTGACCCCGCATCCAACGATTTCAATGCCGTTTTCCGTCAACTCAGCGACAATGACACAAATCTTGGTCGTGCCGATGTCAAGTCCCGTCACAAGTTCGCCTCTTCGAGTCATGCGCCCTCTCTCGAACGCGGCTTGACGATCACCTTATCGGTAAACCGAAGATCGACATATTCCAACTCGCGCAGCGCGGTCCCACGCATCTCAAGCACCTGTGCTAACCGATCCAACTGCCACTGTATGCCGTCATCCTCTCCGAAATGCAGGGACGGCAACCCTGGACCCAGTAACACAGTGCAACTCCCGTCGCCTTTCAGTTGTATCTCCATCGCCTGCACATCCGTCCCTAAGACGCTCCGCTGAAACTGCTGCCACAGGCGCGCCCCCTGTTCGATACGCGCAGGATCGATCCGCTCCCCCATCTCGAATGGATGGTCGACATCCAGCTTCAGGAGCGGAAAGTCGGGTATCTCGGCTAGCGACGCCTCCGCGAGAATCAGTCCATCCTCACTGACAAGGTAGGGGCGATCGGTCACCACAACTGCGAGCGGTACGCGCTCCGATATGTGCACCTGCAATGTTGCCGGAAGGCGCCTGCTCACCCTGGCCGTTTTAATCCAGGGATTACGCAATACGGCCGCTGCTAATTCTCGCAAGTCGACCTGTAAGAGGTCCGCATGGGCAGGGATGGCCAGACTTTCGATAATCGCTGCTGAGGGTACTCGTTGGTTACCTTCAACAATAAGATCACTGATCTGGAAATAGCGTAGAGGTGCAGCGCGTGGAATCTGTTGCCAGGCCAACCATCCAAGTACGACCAGTAATGCAGAGAGTATGGTCAGTCCTGCGCTCCGTCGAAGTCGCGCACCAAGCCACGCTCCGATCCGAGTCCTGCCTCTCCGCCGCCATCCTGATCTCGTCGATGCCGATCTCAGAAAGCGCCGATTCGGGTGAAACCCGGCACTGTCCTCAGCTCGCGGTGTACGATCCGCCGACCTGAATCTCCAGTTCAAGCGCCACTCCTGTCTTCGCCATCACTTCGGATCGGACTCGCTCGATCAGCCACAGCACCTCGACCGCCGTTGCCCCACCCAGATTCACGATAAAGTTGCCGTGTTTCTCAGAGATCTGCGCATTGCCATGCCGTAACCCCTTCAGCCCTGCACAGTCCACCAGACGCCCGGCAAAATCTCCAGGAGGGTTCTTAAAGATACAACCTGCGGATCTTCCCTCGACAGGTTGTGTAGCATTCCTCCTGATCAGCAATGTCGAAATCGCTTCCCTGATCTCTGTCGCGCCGACACGTCTAAGTGTAAAACAGGCTTCGATGATAACCGAGCCGGCCGGAAGGGTACAGTGCCTGTAGCCAGCGCCGAGATCCTCCCGCACAAGAGACCGCTCCTCACCCAAGCCGTCTATAATACGAACCCAGTCGAGGTGATCGATGATGGCGCTCGAGGATGTCCCGGCATTCCCCTTGATCGCTCCCCCCACGGTACCCGGTATACCCGCCAGCCCTTCAAGACCCGTCAGACTGTTGATCGCGGAAAAGGCCAGGAGGCGACTGGTTCGTACACCGGCTCCGCATCTGATCTGCTCACCGGTCATGTGGAGGTCCAGGAAGGTTCGTGAAAGGTTGAGAGTCAGGCCCCTGAACCCCTCATCCAGCATCAGCATGTTACTTCCACCACCAAGGATCAGGAGAGGAATCGCTTCGTCTCGCGCGATCTTCAGTACGGTCCTCACATCTTCAAAGTCAGCAGGGTAAACCATCACCTCGGCCGGTCCGCCGATCCGGAAGTAGGTGTGCAGGGAGAGCGGCTCTTCACTGAGGACCTGCCCCTTGATCATACCCTGAAGCCGTTCCGATACTGCGAGTTGCCCCACCGCCATCCCCCGCATCCTCATGGTGGAGGCGTAAGGTTCGGGACGAAGGGTACAGACTGCGGCGTCAGAGCCTTTCCTGAACCCGATTCCCTCCACCCTCTACTCCTTCTTGAAGCCGGTTGACAACCTGCTCGCCGGCCTTCCAGATGTCGCCTGCACCCATGGTGATGATCAGATCGCCAGGCCTGGCCAGACTCACAATCCGATCCGGGATCTCCTCCTTCCGTTCCACATACAGAACCTTCGTAGTGCTGCGCCCAGCGACCGAGTCCGCGATCTGCCGACCGGAGACCCCGGGAATGGGCGCCTCTCCTGCCGGATAAATCTCGGTAATGATCACATGGTCGGCAGCATCAAAGGCCGAGGCGAACTCGGGGAGCAATCGCTGTGTCCTGCTGTACCGATGCGGCTGGAAGACGGCGATCAGCCGCCGATCAAATCCGGCCCTGGCCGCCTGCAGCGTCGCTTGGATCTCTGCCGGGTGATGGGCGTAGTCATCCACGACCATGATGTCCTGAGGATTCCCCTTCACCTGAAAACGTCGCGCCACACCGGAAAATTCCCCCAGTGCCGCCTGGATGACGGCAAATTCGATCTCCAGCTCCAGACCGACCGCAATAGCTGCCAACGCATTAGAGACATTGTGCAATCCGGGAACCTTGAGCTGGACCTCTCCGAGAGGCTCCCCCCTGAACCGTGCCTTAAAGACCGAGCAGAGTCCGGTGAGCGAGATCCCCTCCGCCGTCAGATCGGCCTGCTCGCTACAGCCATATGAGACGATGCGTTTCTGCACCCTGGGTATCAGATCTCGGATCTCCGCTTGATCGAGACACAGAATAGCGGAACCGTAGAAAGGTACTTTATTGATAAACTCGAGGAACGTTTCCTTAATCTGCTGTAGATCGCGGTAGTAATCGAGGTGCTCAGCATCGATGGTCGTCACGACAGCGATCGAAGGGGACAGCTTCAGGAAAGAGCCGTCGCTCTCGTCGGCCTCCGCAACCATGAACTCGCCACTCCCAAGCTTGGCATTGCTGCCGAGCGCATCCAGCCTGCCCCCGATCACAACGGTAGGGTCAAGGTCAGCCGCAGCCAGGATCGTAGCCACCATGGAGGTGGTCGTAGTCTTTCCATGGGTACCGGCAACCGCTATGCCGTACTTCATCCGCATCAGCTCAGCCAGCATCTCGGCACGCTGGATGACTGGGACGGCATGCGTCCTCGCCGCAACGATCTCGGGATTCTCGGGAGAGACCGCAGAGGATCTGACCACGACGTCGGCATCCTGTACATGCGCGGGATCATGGCCGATCTGTACAATAACCCCCAATTCTCGAAGACGAAGGGTATGCTCCGACATCTTCAGGTCTGAGCCGCTGACCTGATAGCCGAGATTGTGGAGGACCTCAGCAATCCCGCTCATCCCGACTCCTCCGATCCCGACGAAATGGATGTGCCGGATCTTCTTAAACATGGCCACAGTTCCTTGCCCCGCTTCGCAGATCCGGGCTGAGGACCTGGAACCCGTCCCTCGGTACCCGGGATGCTGTCAGCGTAACGAGATCGGCCAAGCAGGCCGCCGCATCCAGCTTTGCCAGGGCCTTCGCCATGCTCGCCATTACCGCCAGTCCCTTTCCATCTCGGAGAAACGTCCGTATGATCTCAGCTACTGTCGTCCCGCTTAACTCGCGATCCAGGACCATCCGGGCTCCGCCGGAGGCGACCAGCGCTTCCGCGTTGTAGCGCTGGTGATCGTTCGCAGCAAAGGGGAACGGAATCAACACTGACGGTTTCCCCAAGGCACAGAGCTCTGCCACAGTGCCGGCGCCGGACCGGCAGAAACAGAGATCGGCAGCGGCATACGTGACGGCCATCGTCTGGAAGAACGGCTCCACCGCCGCCTGATATCCTGCCGCATGATATCCTTGTCGGACAGTAGAAAGGTCGCGTGGACCTGTGGCATGAATGAACTGGATCCGCTCCCGCTCGTCTGTCAGCATAGGGAGAGCTTGCATGACCGCCTGGTTCAGCCGGTGGGCCCCCTGGCTGCCGCCGAAGATCAGAATACTGAGTCGATTCTGGTCGAGACCCAAGCGGGCCACTGCCTCTGCCTTACTAACACCGAAGAGCTCCGCTCGAATCGGATTGCCGGTTACACAAACCTTACCCTCTGGAAAAAAATCGGATGCCCCTTCAAAGGCAACCGCCACGCGATCAACGATCTTTCCCAACCATCGATTGGCTAGTCCAGGAAAGGCATTCTGCTCATGAATGACGGTCGGGATCCTTGTGAGTACTCCGGACAGCACCATCGCCGCAGAGGCGTAGCCGCCAAACCCAACCACGACATCCGGACGGAACCGCCGAAGGATCGCCAACGACCGGTTGAGGCCTGAAGGAATCAGCGTAAGACTTCGAATCTGCGACATAAGACGCTTACCCTGCAAGCCAGAAGCCCTGATCTCCTCGAAGTCCCACCCTCTCCTTGACAGCAACGATGCCTCAACCCCTCCCTCAACGCCTACAAACAGGAGCGGAAGGTCAGTGCATCGCCTCCTGAGCTCTTCGGCTAACGCAACAGCAGGAAAAAGATGACCCCCGGTTCCGCCTCCTGCAATAATAGCCCTCATGCGAACCGTCCTCTCGCCGTCTGATGACGTGAGATACTCAACAGGATCCCAATACATAAGAAGGTGACAATCAGAGATGTACCACCGAAGCTGACTAACGGCAAGGGCAATCCCGTAATGGGGAGTAGTCCAATCACCACCCCAAAATTGATGGCAGCCTGTGTCACGATGAGAAAGGTAATACCTATCGCCGTATAGGTGCCGAACAGGTCCGGCGCTCGGAGCGCGATGCGAGTCCCCCGCCACAGAAGCATACCGAAGAGGGCGACGACCAGCAGCGTTCCCGCAAGCCCTGCCTCCTCTCCAACTACGGCAAAGATAAACTCAGTATGGGACTCCGGAAGATAACCCAGCTTCCCAAGCCCGCCCCCAAGCCCGCGCCCCAGTAATCCCCCCGGCCCCAATGCGTAAATCGCCTGGTGGGTCTGGTGTGCGGCCTTGGGGGTGGCCGCATCAGGGTAGAGCATCGTCATGATTCGCGTGAGGGCATACGGGTGATTCAGGACGACCACTACGGCACACACCGCAATCACACCTACCAGAATACTCAGATGACTCAGACGGGCACCTGCCACGAAACACAGCGCCAACACGGCGCACAGCAGAATCGCCACCATCCCGAAGTGAGGCTGAAACCCGATCAAGATACAGAGGGCTCCGGAGAGCGCAAGCGGTAAAATAAAACGCTTGGCGTACTGCTCCTCCCGATCGGCACTTTTAGCGAGGAGCTTGGCCATGAGGAGTACGATGGAAAGCTTGGCAAGCTCGGAGGGTTGAAAGGAGAATCCGAATAGTCGGAGCCACCGTCTGGCGTTGTTGATCTTCACCCCGATGGACGGGATCAGTACCAGAGAAAGGAGAAACAACGAGCAAAGGAACAGCGGGAGCGCATACCGCTGGAACGTACGATAGTCGCAGTGCATCGCCCAGAGCATGATCGCCAACCCGATCAGAGCACAGATGAGCTGCCGCTTCAGGAAAAAGTACGGATCGTCGTACTTCTCCTGGGCCTTGATAGCACTCGCACTATAGACCATGACGATGCCGACCAGGGCCAGCAGCAGTGAGGCGCCGTACAGCAGCTTATCATGGGAGAGACGCTTACCGATCATACGTGCCTCTGCATACTGTCATCAGGAGACAGTAGTCCCCGTACTGCCGACTTGAAGACACGCCCACGCTCTTCATAATTTGTAAACATATCGAAGCTGGCACACGCCGGTGAAAGCAGCACGACCTCTCCCGGTGATGCAGCGACTGCAGCACGCTCAACAGCCGCCTCAAGACTCGATGTCTCCTCCATCGGGCAGGCCCCGGCAAGCGTACGCCGCAGCGTCGGAGCGGCCTGACCGATCAGGATCAGCCGCTTCACTCGCTCGCGGACAAGCGGCACCAGCGGCGCGAAGTCGCTCTGCTTATCCTTGCCCCCGGCGATGAGCACAATGGGGACCGTGAAACTCTGAAGCGATCGAATCACCGCCCCAACATTTGTCCCTTTGGAGTCATCAATATACCGAACGCCACCGATCTCGGCGACAAACTCCAGACGGTGCGGAAGTCCTTCAAAGCTGGTGAGTGCATTCCGGATCGCGACCGGCGAGGCGCCGACGATTGCCGCAGCAAGGCTGGAGGCCAGCGCATTCTCCAGATTATGTACCCCCTGGATCTTCACCTCGGATATCCGACAAATGGCCTCTTGCCTCCCGTTCAGGCTGAGGACCAGCTTCTCATCCACGACGTACGCCCCCGCATCAAGCGGTCTGGTCTGACTGAATGCGATGATCCGTCCCCTGGCTTGTTCGGCCGCCTTCAGGGTCAGGGGATCATCTGCATTTACGATAGCCACGTCTGACGGTCTTTGGTTCTCGAAGATACGGGCCTTGGCCAGATAATACTGCTCGACGCAGCTATAGCGATCCAGATGATCGGGCGCAAGATTCAAGAGTACAGCCACGTGCGGTCTGAACTCATTGATCGTTTCCAGTTGAAAGCTCGATAGCTCCGTCACCACATACTCATCAGCCCTCAGGGAGGGTGCCACGCCGCAGAGGGGGATACCGATGTTGCCGGCTACATGGGAAGGCAGGCCGGCCTGCAGCAGCATCTCGCCGAGCAGTGTCGTAGTCGTGCTCTTGCCGTTGGTTCCGGTGATCCCGATAAATGTCGCCTCACTGTATCGGTAGGCCAACTCGACCTCGCCAATGAGCGGGATACCCGCCTTCTGGACCTGCTGAAACGGCGGCTCGCGCAGATCGATCCCGGGGCTGACCACGACCAGATCGGCCGAATGCAAGGAACGCAGATACTGCTCGCCCAGTTCAAGACTGACCCCGTCCTGCTCCAGACTACAGAGGCCGGCACCGATCTCGCGCGCATCCCCGCAGTCGGTGCCGATAACCGTCGCGCCCTGCTTGAGCAACAGGCGGCAGGCTGCCTCACCGGATCGCGCCAATCCCACAACAACGACTCGTTGACCGGCCAGATCAATCATCGCAGGCGTCACGTCACCTCAACTTTAACGTCGTCAGTGAAAGTAGGGCCAGGATAAATGAGATGATCCAGAACCGGACAATAATCTTCGGCTCTGCTATCCCGCTCAGTTCGTAGTGGTGATGGATCGGCGCCATTCGAAAGACCCGTCGACCGGTTGTCCGATAGGAGAAGACCTGCATGATCACCGAAACGGCCTCCGCCACGAATACCCCTCCGACGATGAGCAGGAGCAGTTCGCTCTTCACCAGCACAGCAAGAATAGCCACAGCGGCCCCAAGCGCCAAGGAGCCGGTGTCGCCCATAAAGAGCTGTGCGGGATAGGCGTTGTACCAGAGAAATCCCAGACTGGCGCCGACGATGGCGCCGCCAAAGACAGTAAGCTCCGAACTGCCTCGTACAAATACGACCTGTAGATAGTGAGCAATGCCGGCATGTCCTGCAATGTACGCCAGGATCGTATAGGCCGCTGCGGTCATCAGAATCGGGCCGACGGCCAGCCCATCCAGTCCATCGGTCAGGTTTACCGCATTGGAGGTGCCGACGATAACGAACGCCACAAACAGGACATAGCCAAGACCCAAATCCGGCATCCAGTCTTTGAAGAATGGGATGGCCAACTTCGTCGTAAACGGATCAACCGGGTTCAGGTACAGGTAGAGCCCAACGAGTATGCTGGGAATCACCTGCCACAACAGTTTTGCCCCTACCGAGAGCCCCTTGCTATTGCCGGCCACCACCTTCAGGTAGTCGTCAACAAATCCTACCGCCCCCATCCAGAGCGTACAGAAGAGGGCGAGCCAGATAAAGTGGTTCGCCAGATTTGCCCACAGCAACGTCGCGATGAGTACAGAGGCCAGGATCAGCACGCCGCCCATCGTGGGCGTCCCGGCCTTCTGCATATGACCCGATGGCCCGTCGTCCCTGATACTCTGGCCAATCTGTAACTGCTGCAGCGTTCGAATCATCACCGGTCCCAGCAGTAAACTGATCAGTAGCGCGGTGAGGATGGCCCCGGCCGTACGAAAGGTGACGTATCGAAATACGTTGAAGACCGCAACACTCTCATGCAATGGGTACAGCAAATGATATAGCATAAAATTTCTATCCTACACCTTCCACCCTATACCCTATCTTTCATTTCCCCGGCGACACCAGATGCCGCCGATCCACCAATGCCTTGCCTTCCGTCGATGTGAAATGGGTGGCGTGCTTCTCTCGATGGGCCTCAAGCGCCAAGTCCACCAGACGGGTAATAAGCTCCGCAGGCTTCATCCCGCTCTGCTCCCAAAGGGTCAGGGACAGCGATCCGGGCAGTGTATTCACCTCGTTGACGTACGGCTTCATGGCGACTGAGTCGATAAGAAAGTCAACCCTGGAGATCCCGCGCGAATCGATCGCCCGAAAGGCTGCCGCCGCCATAGATCGTATCTCCTCGGACAGCGCCTGGGGAATCCTGGCGGGAATGATGCTCGGCGCCAGGTCTGCGCTTCCCGGCTTCTTGTCCTCCGGGTACTTGTCGCGGTAGCCCACCATCTCGCCTGAGCCGATAAGCTCCTCACATTCCGAGATCGTCAATGTATGATTCCCCAATACGCCGCATTGCACCTCAATCCGCTGCTGGACTGCCTGCTCGATCAGTACGCGGGTGCTGAAGCGTATCGCGCGCTTCGCCAGGCTTAGTGCTTCGGCCGCATCATGCGCTACGCCGATACCGACACTGGAACCCGCGACGGCCGGCTTGATCACCACTGGATAGCGCAATGTGCGTTCAAACGCCTGGACGACGGCCGCCTCATCCGCCAGCAGCTCGCGTCGGGTGACGCCGATCCCCTCAACAACCGGCAGACCTGCGCCCTTCAAGACGAACTTCGAGATGATCTTATCCATGCCTACGGCCGAGGCGGCGACCCCAGCCCCAACGTACGGCAGATCGGCCAATTCACACAGCCCCTGAATTGTTCCATCCTCGCCATGCGTCCCATGAATGACCGGGAATACCAGGTCTATTGTGGGGTAAAGTTGCTTGCGGAGCCAACCTTTCCGCTCCTGCTGTGGAACTAACGTACCGATCGATGGATCCGGCGCCAGGAAGAGCGGCTCGACCCCCGTCGCATTCAGACCACGATCCAGATTCTCAAGTTGAGGCGCATACCGCTCACGATTTAACCGCAGCTTTTCCGCATCGAGTGCCGTACGATCGGTCGCCCCCCCCATCACGCCGCGCTCCGCCAACCTTCGTATCTCGGCATCGACCGACAACAGGTCTCGGACCGCTTCACCGGTCAGCCACGTACCCTCCGCCGTCAGAAAGATCGGTAGGGTCTCAAACCTGTCTCGTAATGAGTACAAGACCTCGTAGACCTTGCTGGCGGTCATAATCGAAATCTCTCGCTCGACCGAGCGACTTCCGAAGATCAGCCCTATGCGTGTCAGCGTACCGCTCATGCAAGCTCCAAATAGGTATCGGGGAGTCGATTCTCGTAGAGCAGCACGTCACCCTCTCGAACGATCGTCTTTAGGCAGTCGGCCACTTCACCGCTATGCCTGGCCACCAGGACCCTGTTATCGGCAAAACCAGCCTCGCGAAGTCCCTCACGCAGCGGCTGTGTCTGTTGTGGCCCGACTAACAGGACGTAATCACACACCTTCGCAGCCGCTCGGCCCAACCGGCGGTTCTCCTCTGCCTCGATCTGGCCAAGTTCCACCAGACCCGGGGTGATGAGAATCTTCGAACCCCCCTCAATCTGACCGAGGACATCCAGGGCCATCTGCGCCCCAAGCGGATTGGCATTCGCCACATCGATCAGTTTGATGACCCCACCTTCTTCGCGAAGCTCAAGACGCTTCGGCGCCGGCGTCAGTGCCTTCACCCCATCGGCAATCTCCTCCAGGGGCATACCGCACTCTAATGCCGCAGCCGTCGCCCCAAGGATATTACCGATGTTCCAGCCTCCCAGCAGTCTGGTCTCGAACAGAGCCGTACCCCGCTCGGTCTCCACCCGAAAGGCCGAGCCCTTACCGGAAAGTTTGACATCCTTGCCTCGAACGCCCAAGTTCCGCTCGTCCTCGCCGATCCCGTACAAAAGGACACGCCGGCCTTCCCGTCTTGCGCGTTCGGCTAATCGCAGACAGACTGGGTCGTCGGCATTGATGATCGCCAGGCCATCCGGTGGAAGCGAACCGATCAGTTCATACTTTGCCTCGGCGATTCGCTCCGGTGTGCCAAATCGCTCAAGGTGCTGAACACCAACCGCCGTAAGAATACCGATTTGGGGTCGCAGAATCTCACACACCTCTCTGATTTCGCCGGGACCATAGGCTGCCACCTCAACGACGAAGAACTGATGATCGTCCCGCAGCGCCTCGCGGACAACCCGAACAATGCCCATGGTGGTATTGACCCCGTCAGGCGTCTTGAAGATCGAGTAGCGTCTCTGCAGCAACGCAGCGGCGATAAACTTGGTTGTCGTCTTCCCGTAGCTCCCTGTGATCCCGACAACCGTCCCGGGATACTGCCGCATCCGTTCGTTGGCCTGCACATAAAAGCGCCGATTAATCGTCTGCTCCAGCGGGGCAAGGCTGAGATTGGCGACGAAGATCGCACCGGCTGCGATCTCGGACATCATAAGCAGACCGGCGGCCAGACCGATACCGATCAGAAGGGCTGAGGGGGCCATCATAAGTTCGGAGAGCAAGACCACAGTCAGTCCGGAGGTTGCAAGCATGGCCGCCGCTGCCAGGATGAACGCTGCTGCTGCCAGACGCACCGTTCGCGATGTCCACTGCAGCCGTTGGCTGACCTGAAGCGAGGTCCACCGACTCTTCAACCATAACCCGGCGGCCAGCCATATAATGTAAAACACGCCGGTCCCGGCATACTGTAAGCCAGGCATCGCCGAAAGAGGCAACCATGCGAGGAGGATCCCGGTCCCCAGGACTGCTGCCTGAATGAGGGCCCCTCGGCCGTCCAGGGCTATATCCCAATGCCTCGCGATCCATCCCCCCACGCGTACACTGTTGTACCGTTCCAACTGAACAAGATAGATCAGATCCAGATAGCGCGCCACCACGACCGCAAGATGCGGTACAACGCTCTCTACCGCTCGGCCTACGGGTGACGATCCAAATACTATGCCCGACTGCATCATCAACTTACCTGCTGTCCTGACACAAGAATTCTCTGACCAACAGGCCGAAACGATCCGGTCTATCAACGAACGGAAAATGGCCGGCCCCTTCGAATATCTCTAACCGCGAGTCCCGTATCCCGCGCGCCATGATCTCCATCGAGGAGAATGGCACCTCCTGATCTCTATCGCCCCAGATGATCAGGGTGGGCACATGAATCGACGACAGGATCGACCGAAGATCTTCACTCACAACCTTGACCAGTGTGGCGCGTAATGGTCCGGCATTCCGATAGTCCCGCGACCCTACCCGACGATAGAGCTCGGCAACCATTCGCTCGCCCAGTCTACCCCAGATGGGGAGCAGACAGATCCGCTTCACCAGCTTTGTGGCCCCAACCTTCACGTAGTACATAGGCCCTCGCGCCGGGCGGATCCCCGCACTGGCTACCAGGATAAGGTTCTTGACCCGCTCTGGCCACCGGGCAGCCATGGCCAGTCCGATTCGGCCTCCAAATGAATGGCCGATCAGGCTGGCTACAGGGATACCTACGCGATCCATAAATGCCTCGACATACGCGGCGTACTCCCATGTCCCCCACGGCACAGCAGCAGGTGGGGTCCAACCAAATCCCGGCAGATCGAGGGCATACACCCGAAATCGATCCTCCAAGGTTTTGGCTACCGTACCCATGGACTCAGCCGAGGTCCCCCATCCATGCAGGAGCACGACGGGCTCTCCATCTCCACACACGGTAAAATGGGTGTCCAGATCACCGACACGAGTCAGCACACTACCACCACATGCAGGGTACAGGGGAGGGATGTGGGGCTAAGAACGGCGGAACCCCAACTCGTGAAGTGCCTGTCGGGCTACCAGCCGGTCATCAAAGGGAATTGTGCGATCACGAAGCATTTGATAAGCCTCATGCCCCTTCCCCGCGATCACCACCATATCACCTCGTCCCGCCAGCGAGAGGGCCTCACGAATGGCCATCCCTCGATCCAAAATTGTAACATAGCCCTTTCCCTGACCCCATACCTTTTTCGCCCCCGTCTCGACCTCGTCAATGATCTGATGAGGGTCCTCACTGCGAGGATTATCGGAGGTAATCACCGTGAAGTCGGCTAATTGCAGGGCCGCTTCTCCCATCATTGCACGCTTGCTTCGATCCCGATTGCCTCCGCACCCGAACAGAACGATCAGGCGCCCAGGGCAGCACTGTCGCGCCATACCAAGGACGCGTCGTAGGGCATCAGGGGTATGCGCATAATCGACCATGACGCTGAACTCCTGCCCTTCATCCACCCGCTCGCATCGACCGGGAACGTGATGGAGCGATGCAATCCCCTCTGCCACCGTCGGCAGATCTACACCCAGATGCAGCCCTGCGGCGGCGGCCCCCAGGATATTGGACAGGTTGTAGCGTCCCAGCAGCGGAGAGCGGATCGCCGCCGTTCCCCACGGGGTCTGTAACCGACATCGGATTCCGTCCGACCCGATATCGATATCATCCGCTGTCAGATCTGCCGGCTGTTGTACGCTATAGGTATAGCATTTCGCCTGCGTCGCCCTGAGAAAGTACTCTGCAGCCGGATCGTCCCGGTTGACGACCGCAGCCTTCTCCATACGTTTCGTCGCGCCGACTCCCAACCCCTCAAACAGGGACAGCTTGGCGTTTCGGTACGCCTCCATGGTGCCGTGAAAGTCCAGATGATCCTGTGTCAGATTTGTGAAAACGGCCACGTCGAACTCGCAGCCATCAATACGATGCAGCGCCAGGGCATGCGATGAGACCTCCATCACAACGCTGTCGACACCCGTACGCACCATCCGGTCCAGAAGCGCTTGCAGATCACAGGACTCCGGTGTCGTCCGCGCCGCCTCTGTCTCCACCCCGTGACAGCGGTACCCGATCGTACCGATCAATCCGGTCTGGCGTCCTGCGCAGCGCAGCACCGACTCAACCAGATAGGTGGTCGTCGTCTTCCCGTTCGTTCCGGTCACCCCCACCATGGTCAACTTACGCGAGGGGGAATCGTGGAATCGATCTGCAACTATGGCGAGGCTCTGCCGGGCATTGGCTACCTTCACCACTGTCCCACCCCGCAGCACCTCCTCTGGTAGGTCGCTGTGCTCCACCAGGGCTGCAACAGCACCTGCTGCCCAGGCAGCCTGGAGAAAGTCGCGGCCGTCCTGTCTGAATCCCCTGATGCACACGAACAGATCGCCGGGGCCTACCTGCCTGGAATCGTACCGAATATTATGGACCTCTACATCGACAGACCCTCGAAGGACCTGGTGCTCGGTCCCCTTAATTAAGGCGGAAAGCCGCACTGTGAATCCCCTCTACCACCCGGGGCCGATCTCCGGTCTCCGGGGTTATCCTGAGATGCTTCAAGGACTCACGAGCGATTCCGCGAAATGTCGGCGCCGCAATCGTACCGCCCCAACGGAGTGTACTCGGATCGTCAATAATGACGATGATGGCCAGTCGAGGACGCTCGACCGGGACAAATCCGACAAATGATGCAACCACCTTTTGTTTCGAGTAACGACCGGTAACCGGATCCAGCTTCTGAGAGGTCCCGGTCTTGCCTGCGACATCGAATCCCTCCACGGCTGCAGCCTTTCCCGTCCCTTCCGTCACGACTCCCTTGAGGAGGGTAGAGAGGGTTCTCGCGGTGTCTTCTGAGATCACCCGCCTGATCTGCATGGGTACGTTATCGTGGACAATCTTGCCGTCCGCCGCCACGATTGATTTTGCGATATATGGACGAACCAGGATGCCGCCGTTCGCAATCGCGCTCATCGCAACCAACATCTGCAGCGGGCTCACAGAAATCTCCTGTCCAATAGAGAGCGAGGCAAGCGAAAGAGCCGACCACTCCTTTGGACGACGGATCATGCCCGGTGTCTCTCCAGGTAGATCTATCTTGGTGAGATTGCCGAATCCGAATCCGCTGATGTAATTGTAATAGAGGCTCTTACCAAGCCGCATACCAACCCTGATCGCCCCCACATTGCTGGAGTGGGCCAGCACCTCGGAAAATGTGAGGCTCTCAAACCGTTCATGATCCCGAATGGTTACCCCGCCCACCTTTATAGCACCCCCCTCGCCGTCGAATCGATCGTCGGGTCGCACAAGCTTCTCCTCCATGGCGCCGGCGCTCACAATGGCCTTAAACGCCGATCCAGGCTCATAGTAATCGACCACTGCTCGATTCCGACGAGCGAAAGCCGGCGCCGCGGTATACGCATTAGGATCAAACGTGGGATAGTTGGCAAGCGCCAGGATCTCTCCGCTGAACGGATCCATCACGATGGCACTGCCGCTGAGGGCACTGGATTGGGTGACCGCAGCCTCTAACTCCCGCTCGGTAATATATTGGATCACCTCATCGATCGTCAGGTGCAGATCAGCACCCTGCACCTCGCCTACTTCCTCTCGAGAGATCGGCCGACGCTTCGCATCCTGTTGTTGCACAATCCATCGCTGTTTGCCGGCCAGGTAGTCATCGTATTGCAGTTCAAGCCCTTCCAGTCCGCGATCATCCCTTCCGACAAATCCCAACAGATGGGCTGCCTGTTGCTGTTTTGGATAAAATCGCTTGCTCTCCGCGCTGGCCTCGATTCCTCTCAACTTGAGTTGCGCAATCGCCTCCGCCTCTACAGGGGAGACCGATCGCTTGATCCAGACAAACGACTTCGCTGCGTGGAGTTGCTCAAGGATCTTCTCGGCAGGCAGGCTGAGTGCAACAGACAGGGCTGCGGCAGTACGCTGCGGATCTTCTATGTGGGACGGCCGAGCACCGATTGAGGAGGTTTCGAGGCTGATAGCCAGTTCCCGGCCATTACGGTCATAAATCGTTCCGCGCCGAGAGATCGACGAAACCCGATCCGAGGTCTGTCGCTTGGCGATCTTGACTAGATCCGCGTATCGATATACCTGAAGAAAAAAAAGTTGGCCGGAAATGACTATGAGAGCTGCAGCAAGCGAGCAGAATAACACGATGACACGACGTCGCAACCGCTCGCGCTTCGCTTGGGCGGGTGTCGTGTCATTTTTTTTGGATGCGCTCTCACGAGTACGACGCTGTATCGGCATATCGGTCTTCCAGAGTTGCTTCGACGATCACTCCGTCCGGCCCGCAACCTATCTCAATACCACTGAAGATTATTGCCGATGCTTTTAGAGAGCAGCGGGTACACACCCGCTCAACAGATCGTGCATGTTGAAGGGTTTTGGCAGCATCCGCGTAATCCCGGCCTTCGCCACAGCCGCAGGATCAAGCGTGGAGGCGTCGCCGGTCATCAGGATAATCGGGGTAACGGGATCGGCCATGCGGATCGAGGCCGCCATATCGAGGCCGGTCATGATCGGCATGCGGTAGTCGGTCAGGATAAGATCGACAGGCCCCTCGCCCAAGGCGTGTAAGCCCGCGCGACCGTCCGAGGCGGTCCGCACCTCGAAGCCCACCTGCTCCAGATAGTCGGTCAACAGTTCCCGCATGGTCTGATCGTCGTCGACGACGAGGACCTTCTGTCTGACATCGCGTATCGGTTGTCTACTCATGTACTCGTCTCCCAATACAGCCGACCCTTTTGAGGCGTCCCTTGCCCGATTCGGCTACGGCGTTTCAATGTCCTTGACATCGTTGCCGATGATCCTGGACGGTAGTGACTCAATCACGACTACTTGACCTGATGCAGGACTGGTCATGGCAAGCTGTTGGCGGGCAATCTCCTCTACGCGACGGAGCGACCCGAGTCGAGCAACCTCAAGACGTAACTTCTCCTGTTGTCGCATGAGGTCGGCTCGTTCTCTCGTGAGGTCTTCTACCTGATAACCGAGCCGAACCACCTGAATGGGCTGCCACGCATAGGATAGGATTCCCACCAGCACGAGACCGCCCATCAGCAACGGCTGGAGCAGATCGAATTTTCGGATCTGATCAATTCTCGGTTTTAGTACACTGCTTGTCCGGTCTCGTCCGACCGATGTCCAGACGGCGATATCATGTGCCCGCATCCTACCCCTCCTCTAGCACCGCTCTGCAGCTCGGAGCTTTGCGCTGCGAGCACGCGGATTGGACCCACTCTCCAGTTCCGTTGGGATGACCGGCCGTTTCGTGAGAAGATGGACGCGTGGCGGTTCCGAACGTGCCCACCCTCGAAACGTGTCCTTTACAATCCGATCCTCGAGCGAGTGAAAACTGATGACGCAGATTCTACCTCCGGTCGCCAGCAACTCGACAGCATGCTGCAGACCATGTGTCAGTCTGGTCAGCTCATCATTGACAGCAATACGTAACGCCTGGAAGGTTCGCGTCGCCACGTGGATCCGGTGAGGCCAGGCGCGTCTTGGCACTGCCGCCGCAATCACATGTGCGAGTTGGGCGGTAGAGGTAAGCGGCTGTTTCCGTCGCTCTTCAGTAATGCGCGACGCTATTCGCCTCGCCCATCGCTCCTCGCCATACTCCTGCAGGATTCTTGTAATCTCACGCTCCGGAAGCCTGGCCAGAAGCTCTGCCGCCGTCTTGTTACCTTCTTGACGATCCATGCGCATGTCCAGCGGCCCTTCCCTCATAAAACTGAACCCTCTATCGGCGTCATCCAGTTGAAAGGATGAAAGACCCAGATCGAACAGGATGCCGTCGAAAGGGCCCCAATCGTTCTCGGCCGCGATGGCACCCAGCATGGCGAAGTCACCTTGGAACAACTCAACTCGATCTCCGAACCGACTGAGGCGTGTCTTGGCGACGGCCAAGGCCTCGGCATCGCGATCAATTCCGCACAGGTAACCAGTCGGTGCGATGTCGATCAAGAGGGTTTCGGCGTGCCCTCCCAAGCCTACGGTCGCATCGAGGTAACGGCCACTCGGCCGTGGTTGCAGGATGGCCACCGCCTCCTTTAACAGAACCGGGAGATGCCGGCCCTCGATGGTCATGTCTCCTGCCAAGGCGTCCCCACACCTTGCACCTACACACGGATCCCGAGTTCGGCCAGCCGTCCGACGTAATCATCAGGAGCGCGCTCTTGCGTGAAAAATGACGTCCAGCGTTCACTGCTCCAGATTTCGAGCTTATCCAATACCCCAACAATCACCACATCCCGACGCAGCTCCGCCTTATCCCGAAATTGCGGAGGGATCAGAATGCGCCCCTGGTTGTCGATAGGAGACTCGATTGCACTAGCCGAGACGCGGCGAGCGTACTCCCAGAACTGTCTATCTGCATTTCCCTTATTCAGAAGGTTCTGCTCGATCTGTTCCCAGGTTTTGATCGGGTAGGCTGCGATATAGGTGTGCACCAAAAGATCGACGAGGACCAACTCGCGTTCCCTGCGGCGCTTAAGGATATCGCGGTACTTGGCCGGAATGCTCAGCCGTCCCTTATCATCGATGGCGTGTTCAAAGCGTCCGCGAAACATGGGATCGCACCGTAGCTCTATCGATTGTTATCCCACTTCATCCCACTTCATCCCACCGTAGGCAACGATATAAAACGCCGGTTGTCTTGTCAAGGAAAATATGAGGGTGGTGTACAACGATCAGATAGAGGAAGATTCCATTCCGCTGATTGCTGATTGTTGAAAAACAGCAGGAAAACCGTCAGGAAGGTATAATTAGGAGATTATCAATGAGGCGAGTAGAACCGAATCGTACGGCGAGGGCGGCCAGCATGGAGCCTTCAATTCGATCAAACGACTTCAGCGTCTCAGGATCACAGAGGGCGATATACTCGATCCGTGCCAGCGGTTCGGTCTCGATCATCATCCGCACCGCATCAAGCAGCACCTTTGTACTGCGCTCCCCGGCTTCGACTCGTTCTTTCGCGAGCCGGAGCGACGCGTACAGAACAGATGCGGCCCGCCGCTCCTCAGGCGTCAACCGAACGTTTCTGGAGCTCATGGCAAGGCCATCAGATTCTCGAACTGTCGGCAAGAGAACGATTTCGATGTCCATATTGAGATCGGCCGCCAGGCGCTGAACGACCAAGGATTGCTGGTAGTCCTTCTGTCCGAAATAGGCCCGGTGCGGCTTCACAAGATTGAACAGCTTCACGACAACCGTCGCCACACCACGAAAGTGCCCGGGACGGGAGGCGCCGCACAATCCTTCGGTCAACTCAGCGACGTCGAGGTATGTCTGAAAGCCCGTCGGGTAGATCTCCTCTGCGGACGGTACAAATACCAGATCCACCCCTGCCCTCTCCGCCTGGGCCAGATCGCCCTGCAGGTCTCGAGGATAGTTATCAAAATCCTCGCCCCGCGCAAACTGGATTGGATTGACGAAAATACTCGCAACGACGATATCGTTTTCTGCGCGCGCACTCCGAATGAGCGACAGATGTCCCTCATGGAAGGCGCCCATTGTAGGCACAAGCCCAATAGTCTTTCCTTCGCGCCGAAGCGACTCGCAACGACGCTGAATTGCATCTACTTCATAAACAGTCTGCACGGCGCCCCTCAGCCCGATTGAGCCATCTGTTCCTCACAACTCCAGCAACGCCTTCTCGATCTCCTGATCGATTGAGAATGTGTGCGTGGCATCAGGGAATCGGCCTTCGACCACCTCCTGCCGAAAGCGGCCCACCGCATCGCTGATCACCCCGGCAAGCTCGGCGTATTGCTTCGTAAATCTCGGGACGAAGCGATCAAAGAGTCCGAGCAGATCGTGAAGGACAAGTACCTGCCCGTCGCAGTGGGGTCCGGCGCCAATCCCGATAGTAGGAATCGTCAACCTGCTGGTGATGATCCTGGCGAGCACACCGGGAATCGCCTCAAGTACGACCGCAAAAACCCCTGCCTTCTCAAGCGCCATCGCATCCTCAAGGATACGGCGTGCGGCATCGAGTCCTCTCCCCTGTACCTTCAATCCTTCCTGCAAGACCGCTGTCTGCGGGGTAAGCCCGACGTGCCCCATGACCGGAATCCCCGCATCCACAATCGCCCTCACACATGGCAGCGAGGGCCAACCGCGCTCGACCTTGACGGCATGAGCCAATCCCTCTTTCACGAACCGCCCGGCATTGCGAATCGCATCAGCCGGTTCGGCCTCATACGACATAAAGGGCATATCGGCGATCACCATGGATCGTTTGGCGGCGCGAGTGACCGCCTTGGTCATCATGAGCATCTCGTCCATCGTAACCGGAATGGTCGTCTCGTAGCCAAGGACGGTCATCCCTCCGGAGTCGCCCACCAGGATCAGATCGATCCCGACGCGATCAACCAGCAGCGCCATCGGATAGTCATAGGCCGTCAGCATGGTGATCTTTCGTCCCTCGCGCTTCATCTCCTGCAGGGCGACTGTCCTCACCGTCTGACTAGTGATGATCGATCCCTCCTGTCGCGTTCGCACAGCATTGGGGTGCCCCGGCTCGCGAATACAAAAGGCCCGCCGGACCGATCCGGAGAGCCTCGGCGTGTCGTCTTTATCTCAGTCACTACTTGCGGGATCCAAGCGGTACATAGTAGTGGGTACCCACTCGTACCGTCTCAACCTGTCTCACCAGGTCGTCAAAATCCTCTTTATGCTTCACGAAATCGATCTCATTCGTATTGACGACCAGCAGCGGCGTCTCCGAGTAGTGGAAGAAGAAATGGTTGTAGGCTGCGTTGACGTCCTCCAGGTAGGACCGCTCCAGCTCCCGCTCTGAACTCCTCGACCGCGCCTGAATCCGCCGGACCAGGACATCGGTGCCGGCCTGCAGGTACAGGACAAGATCCGGCTTGATGACACGTGTTTCCAAGAGCGGCTGCAACCTCTCATAGAGGGCCAACTCATTATCGTCGAGCGTCAAGTACGCAAAGATCTTATCCTTGGCAAACAGATAGTCGCTCACCAACGATTGTTTAAAGAGATCGAACTGAACCAGTTCCTGTTGTTGGCGAAACCGATTCAACAGGAAATAGAGCTGGGCCTGAAAGGCGTACCGACGCATGTCGGTGTAGAATTGAACGATAAATGGATTCTCATCCGGCCCTTCCAGCAATTTTCTGGCCTGCAGCCGCTCCGCCAGTAATTCAACAAGACTCGTCTTGCCGACACCGATCGGACCATCAACGACAATGTAACGAGGTTTGGACGTACGGCCTAGCACCTACTCATCCTCCCCCGGCGCCATAGACCCGACCGCCGGCACCAGCAGTGTGACAGGCAACGGATCGTCGAGATGATCGAGCAACTGCCGCACCGTCACACCTAAAATCGGATGATAAAGATCCGGATCAAGCTCACACAACGGAACCAGGACGAAACGCCGCTGATGTAGTTGCGGGTGTGGCAGGACGAAGTTCGGCTGTGTCACAACCTGCGATCCTACAAGCAGCAGATCGAGATCAATACTTCGATCTTCGCCTCGCGCCCGCTCCGCCGCGCGGCCCATACTCTGCTCGATTCGCAACAGCTCACGCAGCAGCACGTCCGGCGTCAGCGTTGTCGTCGCTGAGACTACTCCGTTCACAAACCAGCCACCGGAGGCGGGAGGAACCGGTGCGGTCTCATAGAACGATGAGATGCGCATATCCGCGATCCCTGCAATCTCCGCTATGGCCCTGATCGCCTCCTGGCAGCGCCTGATCCGATCGCCCAGATTGGATCCGATCCCGATATACGCACGCCCGCTCATATTCCATGGACCAGGGTGTAGAAGGACACTGGTTCGCCTTCTCACACTATTGGGGCTTCAGTTTCGAGGCGGCAATCCGTTCGACTGCCTCCTTGATCCTGACGACATCCACTGTCAATGCCGCTCGAATATATCCCTCCCCATGCCGGCCAAACCCGGTGCCAGGGGTCATCACGATACCTACCTCGTTCAGGAGCGCAGAGGCGAAAGAGGCTGAGGTGTACCCCGTTGGGACACCGATCCAGACGTAAAAGGTCGCCTGAGGTTTCTGTGCCGCGAATCCGAGCGCCGACAACCCATCTACAAGCGCATCTCGCCGATCCCTGTAGATACCCTGCATCGTCTCGACGCACGCCTGCGGACCGTTGAGCGCCGTGATCGCAGCCTCCTGTACCGCCTGGAAGACCCCGGAATCCAGGTTCGTCTTGATCCGACCGAGACCGGATAGCACCTCGCGGCACCCGACCGCAAATCCGATGCGCCATCCGGTCATATTGTATGTCTTGGACAGGGAGTGGTATTCGATGGCCACGTCTTTTGCGCCCTCTACCGCCAAGATACTCTCCGGCAGGTACCCGTCGTACGCCATCTCGGAATAGGCCGCGTCGTGGCAGAGAATCAGCCGATGCCTGCGCGCAAAGGCAACCGCCTCAGTAAAAAAGGCCCTGGATGCGACAGCGGCCGTCGGATTATTGGGGTAGTTCAGAAACATGATCCGAGCCTTCTTCAGCACATCCTCCGGGATCGCATCCAGGTCCGGCAGGAACGACCGTTCCCTGGTCAACGGCATGAAGTACGGCACCCCTTCCGCAAAGACGGTTCCCGCCTGATACACCGGATAGCCGGGATCGGGCACCAGGACGACATCACCAGGATCGATAAATGCCAGGGGGATATGGCCGATCCCCTCTTTCGAACCGATAAGACTCAGGACCTCTGTGACCGGATCAAGCGTCACGCCGAACCGCTTACTGTACCAGTCGGCGACCGCCTGCCGAAAGCTCAACATCCCCTCGTATGAAGGGTACTGGTGGTGCCGTGAATCGGCCGACGCCTCCTGCATCCTCGCAACGATGTGTGCAGGTGTCGGCAAGTCCGGGTCGCCGATCCCCAGATTGATAATATCCATACCCCGGCGGATCGCCTCTTGCTTCATGCGATCGATCTCGGCAAAAAGATAGGGCGGCAGCTTTGACAGCCGCTGAGCTACTCTATAGGAATCCCCCATGCCTTTCTTCTCCTCCTTATGGATAAGCTATCAGCGATCAGCCGTCAGCTTGCAGCAACAACCGTATTGCTCAGCCGGCCAATCCCTTCCACCTCAACTTCAATCGTATCGCCGGGCCGCATCGGACCAACCCCGGCAGGGGTCCCGGTCGTAATCACATCGCCCGGGTAGAGGGTCATCACCGTAGAGATAAAATGAATCAGGTATGGCACCTCAAAGATCAGATTATTGACATTCGATTCCTGTCGGACCACCCCGTTAAGAAACGCCCGGATTGGCGCATCGGAAAGGTCCAGGTCGGTCTCGATCCATGGACCGAACGGCGCAAAGGTATCGAACGATTTTGATCGGGTCCATTGTCCATCCTTGCGTTGCAGGTCTCGAGCGGTCACATCGTTGACGCAGACATACCCCAGGACATAGCGATGCGCCTTCTCAATCGGCACAGCCCTCGCGGTCCTCTTTATGACGATCCCTAACTCCGCCTCGTAATCCAGCCGACGGCACGACGTCGGATAGAGAATCCTGCCCCTGTGGGGGAGTACAGCAGTCGGCGACTTTAAGAAGATAATCGGTTCTTCCGGGGTGCTCAGCTTCATCTCAGCAGCATGATCGTGATAGTTCAAGCCCACACCCACGATCTTGGAAGGATCGGTCGGCGTCAGCAACCTGATGCGCTTCAGTGCATGGGTGTGATTCGTGACGACAAACTTGCCAAAGATGTCGCCCTGAATCTCCCGGATGACAGTATCCTCGATCACGCCGTACCGTGGTTGCTTGTTGACAACGAATCGTGCAATCCGCATAGAATCTGCTTATCCCTCTCAGCGATCGGCCTTCAGCAATGCGGCATATTGCCGGCTGCCGCACGCGTCCCTATGGTCGAGCTCGTAATCCCAGCACATCCTGCATATCGTACATACCGGGCGGCCGACCGATGATCCAACGAGCCGCGCGTAATGCCCCACGAGCAAAATTATCCCGACTGTGGGCGCGGTGCGTCATCTCAATCCGCTCGCCCATTCCGCCGAAGATCACCGTATGATCCCCGATCACATCGCCGGCTCGCAGTGCGTGGATGGCGATCTCCTCTGTGCTGCGCGCTCCGGTTACTCCACTGCGGCCATAGATCCCCGCCGTATCCAGTTCACGGCCCAGCGTCTGCGCAATCACCTGCGCCATTTTCAGAGCGGTCCCGCTGGGGGCATCCTGTTTGAACCGGTGGTGGGTCTCAACGATCTCAACGTCGTACGCATCTCCGAGGGTCGCAGCCACCTCAGCAAGGGCCTTCAATAGGACGTTCACCCCGACGCTCATATTCGGCGAGACGACGCACGGAACGGTCGAACTGAGCGCCTTGATCCTCTCTAAGTCGGCAGCCGTCAATCCCGTAGTCCCCACTACAACAGGCACCTGCGCCTGAACGGCGAGGGCCACATGGGTCATCGTCGCATGCGGGGTCGTAAAGTCGATGATCACCTGCCCTTGACTCATCACGGTACCCAGATCACCGACAAGGGGTACCCCGATCTTCCCGATGCCGGCCACCTCGCCTGCATCATGCCCGATGCGTTCATTGCCCGATCGTTCGACCGCTCCGACGAGCGTGAAGTCATCCGACTCACGCATCATGGCGGTGATGCGCCCGCCCATCCGTCCAGCCGCACCGCAGACAACCGCGCGTATCATTGAAGGCCACCACACAAGGCTGAGGGCTGAAGACTGAAGGGCATAGCAATGCTCACGAGATCAGACCATAGGCCCGCATTGCGGCCTTGAGACGGTTCAGGTTGGGCTCGCTCATCGGGCAAAGCGGCAGGCGAAACTCACCGCCAATCATCCCCAAAAGGGCCATGGCGGTCTTGACCGGGATCGGATTCGTCTCATAGAACATCGCCTGGCAGAGCGGAAAAAGCCTTAAATGGATCTCTCTGGCGCGCTTCCAGTCGCCGCTGAGGAATGCGGATGTCAAATCGGCTACATCACGCGGGACAATATTAGCAACGACCGAGATGACACCTCGCCCCCCAACCGCCAGAAGCGGCAGCGTCAGCGTATCGTCTCCGGACAGAAATGAGAGCTTGTCTCCGCACAGCACGATGTCCTGGGTCATCTGTTCCAAATTACCGGTCGCCTCCTTCATGCCGACGATATATGGATGGTCTGCCAGGGCGGCCAGCGTCTCCGGCAGCATGTTGACCCCCGTCCGTCCCGGGATGTTGTAGAGGACCAATGGCAGTTCCGCCGCATCGGCAACCGCACGGCAGTGCGCGATAAGACCCGCCTGGGTTGGCTTATTATAATAAGGAAGAACCAGGAGGGCGCCATCAGCTCCGACCTGCTTGGCATAGCGGGTCAGATCGATCGCCTCAGTCGTACTGTTCGAGCCTGTCCCGGCGATAACCGGTATACGGCCATGCGCCGCCTCGACCGTCAGCTCGATCATCCGCTTGTGTTCGTCATGGCTGAGTGCAGGAGACTCGCCTGTCGTCCCACAAGGAATCAGGGCATTGGTACCGTTCTTGATCTGAAACTCTACCAACCCGCGGAAGGCCGGCTCGTCGATCCGCCCATTGGTGAAGGGCGTAACCAACGCCACCATCGAGCCCTGAAGCATGCTCTTCATACGATCTCCCACTCTGCCAGTTTCACGTCGCAAGTTGCGAGTTGCGAGTTTTCAATCAAGCACCTGAAACTCACAACTCCAAACTGAACACTATTCTTGCAGCGCATCCACCATCAGTTCGCCCTGATAGATCAACCGGACATCCCCGGCAAACAAGACCTCTTGAAACTCCGGCCCCCCGCCGGTAAACGAAACCGTAAGCGTCTCGCCAGATCTCACCCTGACCCTTACCGGAGAAGAGACCAGCCCCAATGTGGCCGCAATTAATGCTGCAGCAATGGTGCCTGTGCCGCAGGCCAACGTCTCATCCTCAACACCGCGTTCATAGGTCCGGATACAGAGGGTATTCGTATCAGAGACAGCCACAAAATCGACATTCGTGCCCGCCGGCTGAAAGGCCGGATGAAATCTGATGATGCGTCCCAGGGTGTGGACCGGAATCGCCTCCAGGTCCGAGCACAAAAGGACAGCATGAGGAACCCCTGTATTGATGCTGTGGATCTGATGTACGGCGCCATCCGCCTCAATCGATTGGTGCAGACGGATCCCCTGCGGCTGACTGGTCTGGAGCGTGACTTTGGAGCCGTCTACCTGGGCCTTGATGATCCCGGCCATTGTGTCAAAGGTCATGCGCGGTCCGGCAATCCCCAACATCTCGGCGAATCGAGCCACGCAGCGGGCGCCATTGCCACACATCTCCGCTTCACTGCCGTCGGCATTAAAGATCCGCATTCGGAAATCCGCCGCCGATGAGGACTCGACCAGGATCAGTCCATCCGCCCCGACTGATATCCGCCGTCGGCAGATCCGCTCGGCCAATGTTCCGGGTTCCATGGCGAGTCGGCTATCGCGGTTGTCGATCATGATAAAATCGTTCCCGCTGCCGCTCATCTTCACAAAGATCAGCTTATCCATCGTGTCGTCTGAAGAGCTGTTAGCTACCATCTGATCGCTCTCGATCTATAGATCAGGTGGTATCCGCTCGCCACGGACCAGATCTTCGTAGCTTTCTCGTTCGCGGATCGTAAACCAGCGATCTCCCTTGACCAGGATCTCCGGCAGCCGTGGTCGGCTGTTATAGCTGGACGACATCGTGTAGCCATACGCGCCGGCGCTCATCACGACCAGCAGCTCTCCCGGCTCAGGGAGTGACATCGATCGATCCTTGGCCAGAAAATCTCCCGACTCGCAGACAGGACCCACCACATCGGCGACGACCGTTTCTCTTCCCTCTACTTGTCTCGCGGGCAGAATAGAATGGAACGAGCCGTATAGACTGGGGCGGACCAGGTCGTTCATCCCGGCATCTACCACAATGAAGTGCTTGGCGGGCGTGCGCTTGTCGTAGAGCATCTTCGTCACCAGAACCCCGGCATTGCCGACAATGACCCGCCCTGGCTCCAATACAATCGTACATCCCAGATCGTTGGTAACCGCAATCAGCGCTTCCGCGAAGACCCGCGGAACAGGCGGATCTTCATTCTTGTACGTGATCCCGAGCCCTCCGCCGACATCCAGGTACTTGATCGCAAAGCCATGCTGCCTCAGCTCGGTGATCAGCCCGGACACCTTGACCAGGCTGTCCACAAAGGGCGCAATCTCGGTGATCTGGGATCCGATATGCTGATGAACCCCAACAACCTCGATGTGCGGCAGCTCCTTGGCGACCCGATACTCCTCCATGGCCAGTGAGATGTCGATGCCAAACTTACTTTTCTTCAGTCCGGTGGCGATATACGGATGGGTATTCGGATCGACATCCGGGTTGATCCGCAGCGCCACCCTCGCCTTCGTGCCCATGGCCCCGGCTGCGTCATTTAACAGGCGGAGTTCCTGTGGGGACTCCACATTAAACATCAGGATGTCGGACTTCAGGGCGAAATCCATCTCCTCGCGGGTCTTACCCACTCCTGCAAAGACGATCCGGTTCGGCAAGATACCGGCCCGCAAGGCGCGATACAGCTCTCCGCCCGATACGACATCGGCCCCGCCCCCGAGGTCGGCGAACAGTTTTAATGTAACGATATTGGAGTTCGCCTTCATTGCAAAGCACACCAGGTGGGGGATGTCGGCAAATGCCTGGTCGAAGGTCCGGAAGTGGTGTATCAACGTGGCGTGGCTATACAGATAGAACGGGGTGCCGACCTCTGCAGCGATCCGCTCGATCGGCACCTCTTCGCACAGCATATGATCATCGCGATACTGGAAATGATGCATACAGTACTCTCCTGGTGAGTCGTTATGTGTCGGAGTTTGGCACAGGGGACGCGAGGAGTCAAAAGGAAAGTAGGAGAAGATTTGGGGTTACGCGGCTTCGTCCTTCCTGGCGCGTACAATCAGATCGACATCGCAGTCGAGAATCTGCAAGAGCGCAAGAAGCTGATCGATCGACTTACGATAATTAGCCTGATCTAAAAGTCGATAGAACTGGGTCGCGGAGGTACCCAGGCGCCGAATCAGCTCACGCTTCGACAGCGGGCTTGCAGCTACCCGCCTCTGGGCTTCGAGCGTCAGTCGGTACAGTAACATATCCCTGAGGTAACGCGGGTCCTGGTTGTAGTCCAACACCTGCTCGATATGGACGGTCCCCTCTTTGCCAGACTGGAGTACGTAGGTGAAACCATCGCGCGCAAGCTCGGCATCCACGTAGACACGAGCCACCTTATCGTCAGGCGTTGGCTGTGGCTCAGCCTTCGTGTAGGGAAATACAAGCGTTTTCCGCGAAGTTCCTACCTCGAACGCCTTCTTCCGGTTATTCGCAATGACCGCTCGAATCTTCACAAGACACCCTCAGACTGTAGTTGCCGGATCAGCTCTACGACATTTGACGGTACCGATCCTTGCATGGCTTTGCCGTTTTCCAGATCCCACTTGACGATCAGCTTGCCATCTCGGTATATGTGAACGTGCCGAGGCGCGTGATCACACTTCCACGAGATAAAAATGTAGCCTCCTCGGCGGATCTTACCCATCTACTGATGCTACCGTGGAAAGTAACACTTGTCAATAGTATAGCGCAGTTGTCGAAGCGCTCCGACTCTTGCATCTCCTGAGGGCTCATTCCCCGCGATTTGCCTAGGGGTAGTTACCCGCTCAAGGAAAGACAACTCGTATGCCGTGGAGCGGTCTATGCTCGACAGCCAGCCAGGTTCAAATCGAGTGAATATTCATCCGGACAAAGTCCGGTCGGGATATTACCCCTGTACGACCCGCACCCTGACCGCCTTCGCGCGACCACTATCATCCTGACCCAGATCGAACTCGACGGTATCCTCTTCCCTCAGGGTGACTCCCCCCTCCACGTCACTCGCGTGGACGAACGCATCCTGCCCCCCATCGTCCCGCACAACGAACCCGAACCGTTTCGTCACGTTGAACCACTTCACTTTGCCTTTCATGCTTGCCACCTCCTCTTGTCCTGAAGGACCTGCGGCCCTTCGATACCCTGTCCACAGAGACAGGAATGCTTTTCCCACGCCCCGTACACTCCGTTACGCTGCGCCTTAATCAGCCCTTCTTCCCCGGCTGCTTTTCGTGCTAGACGGCACCGAGACGGCGCTTCTCCATCTCCCGGATTCGATCCCGGATCTCCGCCGCCCGCTCAAACTCAAGCCGTTTCGCCGCCGCCCGCATCTCCTTCTCCATCTGCGCAATCTTGGCCGATAGATCTTCCTCTGTGAGACAGTCGGCTGTCTCGGCCATTGATGCCGCCGGAACAGTATAGTAGTCCTTCTCGCTGACACTCGAGAGGACATCCGAAATTGACTTCTTGATGCTTTCCGGCGTGATGTCGTACTCTAGGTTATAGGCCATCTGACGCTCGCGTCGCCGCTCGGTCTCCTCGATCGCGCGCTTCATCGAATCCGTCATCTTATCGGCATACAGCACTACTCGTCCCTCTACGTTCCTGGCAGCACGACCGATCGTCTGAATGAGGGCGCCGGCGGAGCGGAGAAACCCCTCCTTATCGGCATCCAGGATAGCCACCAGCGCTACCTCAGGGAGATCCAGTCCCTCCCGCAACAGGTTGATCCCAACCAGCACATCGAACGTCCCGCGCCGCAGTTCGCGGATGATCTCATTACGCTCCAGCGTGTCGATGTCGGAGTGCAGATAGCGAACCTTAATCCCGACCTCGGCAAGGTAATCGGTCAGGTCCTCGGCCATTCGCTTGGTCAGTGTCGTTACCAGTATTCGATGGCCTCTGGCAGTGACCGTCCGCACCTCGCCGATCAGATCATCGATCTGCCCGCGGATCGGCCTGACCGCAATCTCAGGATCGATCAGCCCGGTAGGACGGATAATCTGCTCTACGATCTCCCCCTTGACCTTCGTCAGTTCGTAGGGACCGGGTGTAGCCGAGACATAGATCACCTGGTGTGCCGCCCGCTCAAACTCCTCGAAGGTGAACGGGCGATTGTCGATGGCGGATGGCAGACGGAATCCATACTCGATCAGCGTCCCCTTACGGGAACGATCGCCGTGATACATACCGCGAATCTGCGGGATCGTCTGGTGGGACTCATCGATGACCACCAGGGCATCCTTCGGAAGATAGTCCATCAGCGTGGGCGGCGGCTCGCCCGTAACCCGGCCCGACAGATGGCGCGAGTAGTTCTCGATCCCCTTGCAGGTTCCGATCTCCCGCATCATCTCCAGGTCAAAGGAGGTGCGCTGATTTAGTCGCTGCGCCTCGAGAAGTTTTCCGGTCTTCTCAAAGGACTCGACCTGTTCATGCAGCTCCTTGAGGATCCCGGCAAAGGCCTCCTCTCGACGATCGTGGGGGGTAACGTAATGAGTGGCCGGATAGATCGGGACCCGATGGAGTTTCTGAATCCGCTCGCCCGTCAGCGGATCGACCTCCCATAGCCCTTCCACCTCCTCACCGAATAACTCAACACGAACTACCGTATCGGCGTAGGCAGGAAAGATCTCTACCACGTCGCCTCGGGCCCTGAAGGTGCCGCGGTGCAGATCGTAGTCGTTCCGCTGATACTGGATATCCACCAGCTTTCGGAGCATCGACTCTCGATGACACACACCGCCCTGTTCCAGAAAGACCATCATCCCGTAATAGGCTTCTGGGGATCCCAGGCCGTATATGCACGAGACAGAGGAGACGATCACCACATCGCGCCGCTCCAGCAGTGAGCGTGTAGCCGAATGGCGAAGTTTGTCGATCTGATCGTTGATCATCGAATCCTTCTCAATATAGGTATCGGTAACCGGCAGGTACGCCTCCGGCTGATAGTAATCGTAGTAGCTGACAAAGTATTCAACAGCGTTGTGCGGAAAGAACGCCTTGAACTCTTCGTAGAGCTGGGCTGCCAGGGTCTTGTTGTGGGCGATAATCAGCGTGGGACGTTCGATCGCGGCAATGACGTTCGCGACAGTAAAGGTTTTGCCGGAACCGGTCACCCCCAGAAGTACCTGGTGCGGCCTGTCCTGCAAACACCCGTCAATCAGCTTTCTGATGGCCTGAGGTTGATCGCCCTTCGGCTGATAGTCGCAAACAAGTTTGAAATTGGGCATAAGGTCAAGTGGTCAGGAAAGGGAGCCCGACAGGTCCCCACCTGTTCCGCGGGGGAGGTACTTGCTCCAAGAGGTGCTCCCGTGCGGGGCATAGAACATCACACCGAGGTAGACTGCAGAGACTGGCTTGGCAGGCTTGCGGAGCAGGCTCATGCTGACCTCGTGCAGGGGCTTGTTCCCCTTCTTCACATTACAGGTACGGCAGGCGCTTACAACGTTGTCCCAGACGGTTCGTCCGCCCAGCGATCGGGGGATCACATGGTCGATGGTCATCCGTTCGCCGCCGTTTCGACCGCAGTACTGGCAGGTATAGGCGTCCCGTTTCAAGATATTCTTTTTATTAAAGGAGACCGTGGGAATGACAGGACGCGTGACATAGCGATGGAGGCGGATCACGGCAGGGATGACAAAAATGATCGAGGGGGAGTGCATGATGTGTGGCCCGTCCTCGATCCGTTCGGCCTTACCGGTGTACAGCAGAATAATGGCTCTTCGCGCAGTGCAGACGTGGAGGGGTTCAAAGGAGTTGTTTAAGACTAATACTTTGTCAGTGTCCATCGAGAGGTTCAGTCGGCTCAGGGCTTGCGCATCCCCCTATGCTGAAATGATCCATAGCATACAATGAGGACCATTGTCAACGCAAAGGAAAGAAGAGGTTAGACGCGTGGGGGGTACCGACCGATAAGGTCGAGGAGGAGCCCTTCGCGCAGCCCGCTGTCGCTGACCATGAACTCATCGTAGCCGAGCACCCCCATCACCGTCATGATCAGGGTCGTCCCGGCCACAATCAGATCGGCGCGGCCAGGCTCCAGGGGCGGGATCGTGCTGCGTTCAGCCAACGGTCTCGTTGCCAGCATGTGCAGCAATTGCCTCGTTCGCGTCATCGACAGCCGATGGCCGTCTACGCGATCGGGGGTATAGACGGAAAGCCCCAGATCGATGGCGGCCAGGGTGGTCGGGGTCCCGGCAGTGCCAATGAGCGTCGTCCCATCGAGATCGGGCAGTGCATCGCGAACCCTACCAACCCGATTCGCAACCACCTGCTCAATAGCCGCCAGCTCATCGGGGGATGGCGGATCGCTTTTTAGATGTGCCTCCATTAGCTTGACGACACCCAGCCCTGTACTGACCATCGCCTCAATCGTCTCGCCCCTGGCCAGGACAAACTCAGTGCTACCCCCGCCGATATCCATCGCCAGTACCCGACCCGACCCGAGGCGGAGCCCGTGCCGAACGCCAAGCAGGGTCAGCCGCGCCTCTTCGTTGCCGTCGATCACCTGCAGACTTAGCCCGCTCTCCTGGTACACCGCAGCCACAAACTCCTCGCGGTTGCTCGCCTCCCGCACGGCACTGGTCGCCGCCGCCGCCACATGCTGGACCTTGAAGCGGCGAGTTGTCTCGGCGAACCCCTTGAGGACCGCCAAACCTCGTCGGCTCGGCGCATCCTGAAGTCGCCGGCTTGGCATCAACCCTTCGCCGAGACGAGCGATCGTCTGTTCCTGGTGAAGGATCGTGAAGTGATGAGCATCCGCTGCCTCGGCCACCAGCAGGCGCAGGGTATTGGTCCCAACATCGATGGCTGCGTAGACTGCCAATCAGCCCTCAGTACGGCTAGTGCCGGCGGCGGCATGCAGTCGGCGGACAAGGTCGGCCTCAGGCCGAACCGTGATGGTCTTCTCCTGTGTCAGCAGCACCGCCCCAGGCGCAGCCGCCTTCGGCTTCCTCAGGAATTTCCGAAGCACATAGTCCACAGGAACCTTGACCTCTCCGCGCGCCCGGCTGTAATAGGCCGCAAGTTGCGCCGCCTCACGAAGGGTTTGCGGCGGGGCCTGCTTGCCCTTAGTCAGACGTACGAGGACATGCGAACCCCGGATGCCCTGGGCGTGCAGCCATAGATCGTGAGATCGGGCAAGCCGCCACGTCAGGTGATCGTTGCTCGCCCCGTTCTTCCCGACCAGGATCGCCAGACCGTCTGAAGAGCGGAAGGCGCGCGGTTCGGGGCCTTCCAATTCCCGAACGCGAGGGTCCCTCGGTTCCTGCGTCGGCCGGCGCCTTGCCACAAGGGCGAGGGCAGCATCCGCCCGCTGCAACTCGTCCACGCCCGCCGCCGTCTCTACGTCCCGGACCAATGACCGAAGCACAGCCAGCCGACTGGCGGCATCCTCAAGACGCTTGTCCACGATGGCCGCGCCGCGTTTCGCCTTGCGGTGCAGGGCGAAGTAGCGCTGAGCCTGCTCTTCAACAGAACAGGCGGGGTCCAGCTCGATGCGCAGCAATGGCGCGGCCGGATCGGCGTAGTCGGTCAGTTCAACCATCTGCGATCCCCTCCGAATATCCGCACGATTGGCCAGCAGAAGCCGTCCCTTCCGAGCATGGAGCTCGCCATCACGATAGAGCGCCGCCTCTTGTTCGAGACCGGCCGAAAGCCGCTCCGCCGCACCGATCTCACCCTGTAAACGATGCAGCAACCCAATCCGAAGGACCTGCGTCCGCTCAACCTGCTCGCGGCCGTTCCGATACGCCGTCAGCGTCTCAGCCATCGTGGCATACGGCACCTGATGATCCGCCGCAACGGTGACTAGTGGAAAGGCCGCAAGGCCGACCGGCTTCCCGTCGCTTCCCATCAGCAGCCTGGGCTCGAAGGCGGCCGTAGCCACGCGGTCCATCAGGTCGCGAAACGGCTTCCACAGATCGCGCGCCTGCTCGTCGGGGGTGGCATGTGTCGAGAGACCCGCACGGGCCGCCATATCCGTCGCCATCAACGAACCAAACCCTGTGAAACAGGTCGTCAGCGCACGCGCCGGCTCGATCCCTTCAGCAAGACGCGGACAAACCAGGTCGTGAAATTCGTCTTCTGTGATACACCTGGGATCGACGCGACTGCAATCCACGGGATGCTGATACGGCTCGCCCGGCCCCGGTGTCTGGCCCCTCGTTCTTCCAGGGGCCGCGCGGAGGCGATCCATCACCATGCCGGTGGCTCGATCGACGAGGAACAGGTTGCTTGTGGGCCCGCACATCTCGGCATACAGGGTCATGGCCGGCTCGCCTGTGGTGAGCGCCGTCGAACCGGGCGCCTGGCCGCCGCGCAGATGGATCGCCATAATCCGGTCCAGCCCCACCTGCTCAACCGCCTCGACGCGCGCCTCCTTCGTACTGGAAGCGACGAGTTCCCCAAACCTTGACGAGCATACAGCAGGCTTACGCGGCGGCGAGAGCAGCTCGACCATCGGCGCACCGGGTGCGACAGACACTACGAGCCCGCCCGGTCCTCGTCCTCCATGAAAGATCAGCAGCAGACTCCACCGATCCAGTTGCTGAATACGGCGGATCGTCATACCCGGCAGGAGAGCCTGCAGCTCCTGAATCATTGCGGCCAGACACAAAGCATCCATGACACGCACTATACCCAACGCCGCGACTCGTGTAAAGCTCGGCCAGGGTCGCGGCGAACTGGACTCGGGGACGCCCGCTGCCACCTTACGGGCAGTGTGCTGGACGTGGGAGGTCGGCAGATTGCAGGCCTGATGGCCTTACGGTGTTGGGAGATAGTCGTGTAGCTGCAGAATTCGAAGACCGGGTACGGGCGGAAGATCCCTGTCGTTCGTAAGATACACCGCACAATCCGAAACCAGTGCGGCTGCAAGTTGGATGGCATCTGGCGTTTTAATCCGAAGACCGGCGCGAAGCTGTGCGGCAGCACGTATGACGGAGCGGCGCAGCTCAACCAGGCGGATGCCGCGGCTCCCGGTCAAGATCGCCTCGTAGCGCTCAGCCAGCGGAATATCGCCGGCACGATACGGACCCACAAGTGTCTCAAACAGCGTCACGTCAGAGGTGACACCATCGAGGACTCCGGCGTCAATAGCGACAAAGACGGGCTCAAGCAGAGGGAGAAACCGTGGATGTTCTTCGATGAAGTGGACGAAAATTACGGTGTCAAGTCCTACGGGACCATCCCCGATATCATCTATCAATCCCAAGAACGGCGCTCCCGTTCTACGAATGCGGTCGGGTCCAGATCACGCCAGCGCTCCTTACCAAGGCCCTTCAGGTCGAGGATTGAGAGAGATGTCGGCTCTTCAGTGGCCTGAGTCAGGATCTGGATAACCTCTTGAGCCACTGATCGCCGATCGCGCTTGGCGCGCGCCCGGAGCTTTTCATACAGCGAGTCCGGCAGATTCTTGACATTTAGTGTAGCCATGCTATCCTCCTTTCCTTCATTTCTCCTCCATTATGGAGGAAGTAAGCTGAAATGTCAATCCCCCCTTATACCCTCCGCAGTACCGCTTGGTCTTGGCGCCGCTGCCGCAGAGCTCGTTTCTGCCCGCTGAGTCCTTCATCGATCCAGGCTCCGGGCGGCCCCAGGGAGCGTACCGCTCCACATGAGAGGGAGAGGGAGGTGTCTGTCCGGCGGTAGCGTAACAGGGCCAGGACGCGCCCCCTGAGTGGCTCAGAGAGCACGACGGCAACCTGCTGGCCAGCCGAAGACGCTCGACGGCGTGGTAAAAAGACCTTTGATGGCCGCTGAGCATCTCTATCGCTGTTCTTGGGCCAGGTGTAGCCCTTGCAGCGAGTATATCTTTTTGATATAGTCATGCTATGCACATCATTTCACTGAAGATGCTGCGTGACTTCTGGCGCAGGCATCCTGAGGCCAAGCAGTCTTTGCGCAACTGGCACACCGTCGCCGAGAATTCTCGCTTTGCTGACTTTGCTGATCTACAGCAGAGCTTTAGTAGCGCCGATTATGTTCCGCCTTATACCGTGTTCGATATCGGCGGCAACAACTATCGGGTTGTTGTCATTGTTCGCTACCGCGATGGCAAGATATTCGTGCGTTGGGTAATGACTCACCGGGAATACGACGACTGGTGCAAGCTTTACAGGAAAGGCAAGGTGTAAACATGACAACCGCTACTGCGACTCTGGACATCAAGGCGCTGCAAAAAACTTGGGCTGCGTTTGATCGCGTCGCCCATTTGCGTCCGATCCGTACCGAGGAAGAGTATGACCGTACTGTTTCGCTTATGAACTATCTGTTGGATATAGTCGGCGACCGAGAGGATCACGCCTTGTCAGGGCTTCTTGATCTCGTCAGCGAACTGGTGGCGGACTATGACACCAACCACTTCGCCATCGAAGCTTCCGGACCCAATGAGGTTTTGCGCTACCTGATCGAATCACGCGATCTGAAGCAAGGTGATCTGGCGGAGATCGTCCCACAGAGCAACCTTTCAGCGATCCTTTCTGGCAAGCGAAAGATTAGCGCAACTCTGGCGGGGAAGCTGGCCAAGTTCTTCAACATCAGCCCAGCGGTATTCGTGCCTGGCTAAGGAAAGTTCTGCACTCTCCCTAATGAGAAAATAAAGAGGGTTCTTTCGGAATTAGCGTGGGTAGAGGCCGAGTCTTCAGCGCTGGACACCTCCCTTGCTAAAGAGGGAGAAAGAAAGCAATCGGACGGCCATGGATCGACGACACATCCAGGACCGATTGAGACTCCATGTGTTTCATTGTGGCGATTCGATAGAATCTGTTCGAGCGAACTGCCTGACGACATCGCGACTGCGGCATGACGTCCCAATATTAACACGAGTAGTTACATAGTTCATATGGTTCATATCGCCCATCGCTGCACCTCCACGGACCTCTCATGCGTCTATTAGGGCGTAGGTCTTTTTCTTTTCGAAAAATACTCCGAAAGTCCTATTGACTTCCGGCATATCGATCCCTATCCTTGCCCGTATCAAGCGCTGCCACGTCCTCACGCAGCGCGAAAAGAGCGAGCGACAGGGCAGTCCGCCATTTGTTGCCCATGGCGGTACCAGAAGAGCGTGCGGCAATCTCAGCGCAATCCAAGGAGGATGAGCCTGTGAACAGACTGGCAACGATGGCGGGTGTGGCCGCCCTGATCCTTTTAGGCGCATACCCGGCCTTTTCACAACCTAACGAGGATCTCAAGGGCCTGAAGAAAGAGCTGGAGGTGCTCAAGGAAGGACAGACCGCCATTCAAAAGGATTTACAGGAGATCAAGACCCTCCTGCGAGCGAGACCGGGTGCGGCCCCCGCTGAACCGCAGAATATTGTGCTCAATATCGAGGGCGCCCCGTTCAAGGGCGAGAAGCTGGCGAAGGTCACGCTTATCGATTTCTCTGATTACCAATGACCCTTCTGCGCCCGGCACGTCCGTGAGACGTTGCCCCAGATCGAGAACGAGTACATCAAGACCGGCAAGGTGAAATATGTCGTCCTGGATTTCCCCCTGGAATCCATCCATAAACACGCATTCAAGGCGGCCGAGGCGGCCCGCTGCGCAGGCGACCAGGACAAGTTCTGGGAGATGCACAATCGTCTCTTTGCGAATCAGCAGGCCGTCGCGCCGAATAATCTGACGCAATACGCACAGGCACTGGGATTAGATATGCCGAAATTCCAGCAATGCCTTGATAGCGGAAAATACGCGCCGGACATCCGGAAGAATCTTGCTGAGGGTCAGAAGGCCGGGGTGACGGGCACGCCTGGGTTCTTCCTTGGGATGACAAACCCGAACGATTCCAAGATCAAGGCTCTTGGGGCTCTCAAGGGCGCCCAGCCATATGCAAGCTTTAAGGAGATCATCGACAACCTGCTCTCCTCGCCAAAGTAGGCGCATCAGCACACCTCCCCGTTCGCGGGGAGGTGTGCGGTGTGGCGCAGTCATCAACATTACTATGGTTTGAGCAGACGCTTCAGGAACCGACCGGTGTATGAGGTCGGATGGGTCGCCACATCCTCTGGCTGTCCTGCTACGACGATATGCCCCCCGTCGTCTCCACCCTCCGGGCCCAGGTCAATGATCCAGTCGGCCGTCTTGATGACCTCCAGGTTGTGCTCGATCACCACGACGGTATTGCCGACATCGGTCAGGCGGTGCAGGACCTCCAGGAGTTGGCTGATATCATGGAAGTGCAGCCCGGTGGTCGGCTCATCCAGGATATAGATGGTCCGTCCGGTTCCACGTTTGCTGAGTTCCCGCGATAGCTTGACCCGCTGCGCCTCACCGCCAGAGAGCGTCGTGGCCGACTGGCCCAGCTTGATATAGCCTAGGCCCACGTCGAAGAGGGTCTGCAGTTTCTCCTTAATCTTGGGAACGGGCTGGAAAAAGGCCAGCGCCTCTTCTACGGTCATGTTCAGCACATCGGCAATACTCTTCCCCTTATATATAATCTCCAGCGTCTCGCGGTTGTAGCGGGCCCCCTTGCAGACCTCGCAGGTCACATGGACGTCGGGAAGGAAGTGCATCTCGATCTGGATCAGCCCATCGCCCTGGCAGGCCTCGCAACGGCCGCCCTTGACATTGAAGCTAAAACGGCCAGGCTTGTAGCCGCGGATGCGCGATTCCGGAACCAGCGCGTACAGATCCCTGATGAAGCCGAATACTCCTGTGTAGGTGGCTGGATTGCTGCGAGGGGTGCGGCCGATAGGCGACTGATCGATATCGATCACCTTGTCGATATGCTCGGCGCCAAGAATCTTGTCGTGCTCACCGGGCCGATCCCGAGAGCCGTAGAGTTTATGATCGAGCGCCCGCCGCAGGATCTCGTTGATCAGCGTGCTCTTGCCGGAACCGGACACACCAGTCACGCAGGTCAACACACCCAGGGGAATCTCCGCCTCGATATTCTTGAGGTTATGTTCTCGCGCCCCGACGATGGTGAGGACACATCCATTCCCTCTCCGACGAATGGCAGGCACAGGGATTTTCAGGCGTCCAGACAGGTACTGACCGGTCAGTGAACCTTTGTGTCGGATGATGTCGCGGGGGCTGCCGTACGCAACGACCCGTCCACCGGACACCCCTGCCCCTGGGCCCAGGTCGATGACATAGTCGGCAAGGCGGATCGTCTCTTCGTCGTGCTCCACAACCAGGACCGTATTGCCCAGATCGCGGAGCCGCTTCAGGGTATCCAGGAGGCGAACATTGTCCCGTTGGTGCAGGCCGATGCTCGGCTCGTCCAGGATGTACAGGACGCCGACCAGCGAACTGCCGATCTGTGTCGCCAAGCGGATGCGTTGCGCCTCGCCGCCGGCCAGGGTGGCCGCGGTCCGGTCCAGGGTCAGGTAGTCGAGGCCGACGTTGACGAGGAACGTCAGACGCTCGCGCAGCTCCTTCAGAATGCGGCGGGCGATCTCATGGTCTTTCTCGCTGAACTGTAGGTCCTGGAAGAATCGAAGCCCCGCTTTGACCGAGTAATGCGTCACTTCCGCGATCGACTTGCCATCTACCTTGATAGCCAGTGACTCCCGCCGCAGGCGCGCCCCCTGGCAATCCGGGCAGGGGCGGACGCTGGCCAACTGCTTGACGTAGTTTTCGATCTCCTCCCGCACCTTGGATGAAGAGGTCTCCTTATAGCGGCGGTCAAGATAGTGGATGTTCGCTTTACCGTGCCACGGCTCCAGGATACCCGGGAGATCGTCCATCCGTCCGTCCAGCTTTGTGCCCAGGCCGTCGCACGTGGGGCAGGCGCCGTGCGGGCTATTGAAGGAGAAGATACGAGGACTGATCTCCGGATAGCTGACGCCACAGTCGATGCAGGCCAGGCGCTCGGAGAAGGTCAGATCCTTCAACGGATCGAGGAGGTTGACGATCACAATCCCCTCGCTGAGCTTGAGCGCGGTCTCAAGCGAATCGGCCAGCCGTTTTCGAATATCCGCCTTCAGGATGAGCCGATCTACCACGACCTCGATCGTATGCTTCTTGTTCTTGTCCAGATCGATCGACTCTTCCAACTCCCGAGGCTTGCCGTCAACGCGGACGCGGACATACCCATGATGGCGCAGATCAGCGAAGACCTGGCGGTATTCGCCCTTCCGCCCTCGCACGACCGGGGCCAGGATCTGGAACTTGCTTCCATCCGGCAGCGCCATCACCTGGTCGACGATCTGCTGTACCGTCTGGGACGCGATCAGCTTGCCGCAGGCGTAACAGTGCGGCTTACCCACCCGGGCAAACAACAAGCGGAGGTAATCGTAGATCTCCGTCACCGTCGCGACGGTCGAACGGGGGTTTTTGCTGGTGGTCTTCTGCTCGATAGAGATCGCCGGCGAGAGCCCCTCAATCAGGTCCACGTCCGGTTTGTCCATCTGCTCCAGGAACTGGCGAGCATAGGTCGACAGCGACTCGACGTAGCGTCGCTGCCCTTCGGCATAGATGGTGTCGAAGGCCAGCGACGACTTCCCGGATCCGGAGACGCCGGTTATCACCACCAGCTTGTCCCTGGGGATATCCAGATCGATCGACTGAAGGTTGTGCTCTCGCGCGCCTCGAATCAGAATCTTGTCGCTTGCCATACCGACCGACTCCTACAGAGTGTTCAGGTTCGAAAGAGGGTTCCTGAGTAGCCTAATTTGCCATTATAACCAATTCTTGTCGCCTCGCAAGACAACGCGCAGAAAAAAGGGGATAGATTTATTTTCTCGAAGAGAAATCTGTCCCATTGTTTCTTTCCCATGACCCTCACCCGGTATTTTCCCGCCCATATTTTCATTGACAGATCACGGGCGCCATTGCCATTATACAGCGGGCCGAAGTGGTGGAACTGGTAGACACGCCGTCTTGAGGGGGCGGTGGGGTTACACCCGTGGGGGTTCGAGTCCCCCCTTCGGCACCATATATGTACTCACAGTTTCGCGGTTGACCTCCCTTGGCATCCTCGCACACCGAAATCGATCGTTCATATTGCGCAATGGCGCCGAAGGCGGCGCCCAGGACTTCATCCTGATTTGGATATAGCGCGCCAAGGACCGACGAGTGAACCCAGGAACGGTAATCCTGACGGGTTGTGCGGGTTTTATCGGCTGCAAGGTCGCTGAACTGCTCCTTCAGGCCGGCCACCTCGTCGTCGGGATCGACAATCTGAACGACGCCTATGACGTCCGGCTGAAGCAGTGGCGTCTTGAGCGGATCCTCCACCACCCCGGCTTTCAATTCCACCAACTTGACATCAGCGATCGTACGGCCTTGGCCGCGCCCTTTAAGGCGGCATGTGGACCGCTTCGTCGCGGTTCGGTCGCCGTAATCAATCTGGCGGCCCGCGCCGGCGTACGCCAATCGGTTGAAGACCCCTGGGTATATTACGACACCAACGTTACAGGGACGCTCAACCTGCTGAATCTCTGCCGAACACTCGACATCAAGAAGTTTATCCTCGCCTCGACATCCAGCTTGTACGGTCAGGGCCAACCGATGCCCTACCGGGAAGACGCCAATACCGATGCCCCCCTGTCACCCTACGCTGCGTCCAAGAAGGCCGCCGAAACGCTCTGCTACACCTATCATTACCTGTACGGGATCGACGTGACGGTGTTGCGATACTTCACGGTCTATGGCCCAGCCGGGCGGCCAGACATGAGTCTCTTTCGCTTCGTTCAATGGATCAGTGAAGAACGCCCGGTCATGCTGTATGGCGACGGGCAACAGTCCCGCGACTTTACCTTCGTCGACGATATCGCCAGAGGTACAATCGCCGGACTTAAGCCGCTCGGGTACGAGGTCATCAATCTTGGCTCTGATACCCCCGTTGTATTGATGGATGCGATTCGACTCGTAGAGGAATTAGTCGGGAAAAAGGCAGCGATCGTACAGACGCCCCGTCATCCGGCCGACGTGCAGGCGACGTGGGCGGATATCGGCAAGGCCAGGCAGTTGCTTGGCTGGTACCCGCAATCGACATTCCAGGATGGCGTCGGCGCACTGGTACGCTGGTATCACGCCAACCGCGAGTGGACGAGAGATGTGGCAACCGGATAATCCTCGCCCCATGTTGTGGTCCGACCGTCCTCTGCTGTGGATACTAACGGCCCTTCTCGTATTTACCCCGTTCGCCTTCGGAACCGTCGAGGTCTGGTCGCTTGCGGTGGCTGAGCTGCTGGTGCTCTGCATGGGGGTCATCTGGATCGCCCGCGTGATCCGTGATGGGCGAATCCAGTGTGAGCGGACACCGTTGACCATGCTGATCGTCGCCTTCCTGGCACTGATGCTCTTCCAGATGCTCCCATTGCCCCTGAATACGATCAAGCTGCTCTCGCCTGCGGCGCACTCGATCTACAGCATGACTGCATCGGCCCTGAATCTCCAGATAGAGTGGCGAACGATCTCCCTCGATCCCATTGCAACCCGTGAAGAGTTCCTGAGAGTCGCGACCTATGCCATGCTGTTCTGGGTCTTGCTGTACCGCTTCCAGGAGCGTAGGCAGATCGAGAGGGTGGTCGTCACCATCATCGGCGTCGGGTTTTTTCTGGCAGTATTCGCCATCATGCAGAAGTATTCGTCGAACGGCAAGATCTATTGGCTCCGCGAGACAATGCAAGGCGGTGAACCCTTCGGCCCCTACGTCAATCGTAATCACTTCGCCGGCTATATGGAAATCGCCCTCCCGCTCACGATCGGCTATATTCTGGCTCAGTCGCCTTTGCACGCCCATCGACTGGCGTTCAGACAACGTCTGCTGGCATGGATGTCTCAATCGACCAGCAAGTCAATACTCCTGCTGTTTGCCGCGATCTTCATGGGCGCAGCGCTTCTACTGACCGGCTCGCGCGGCGGCCTTATCAGTTTCGCGGGCTCTATGATCTTTTTCGTCATGATGGCGATTATGCGGCGCACCGCACGTTCACGGGCGGTGCGATTAGCGCTGGCCTGCTGCGCCCTTACGCTGATTGCCGCCATCTGGATCGGCGGTAATAGCGCATTCCTGGCAATGGAACGACTTGAACAAACACTGCGCGAGCCATCCACGGAGGAACGAACCGTCCTGTGGCTGGATACCATGCAGATGGCGAACGATTACCTACGCTTTGGCTCTGGCTTCAATACCTTTGAGGGGGTGTTCCCGGAATACAAGACCTCCTCTGTACAACTGATCTTCCAGTACGCCCACAACGACTACCTGCAACTTCTGGCTGAGGGCGGTATCATGGCCTTTGGTCTTGCGGTGTGGTTTGTCATCGCATGGTATCGTAAGGTGGTCGACAGGTGGTCGACGCGACACGATCCCTTTGCCGTGTATCTGTCATTGGCCGGGATGACCGCAATGTGTGCCATGCTCATTCACAGCCTGACCGATTTCAACCTGCATATCCCGGCGAATGCTATTGCCATAGTGACGGTACTGGCCGTTACCCTCAATGCGGCGCTTGTCACGGCGTCGCAACAGGGCGTCACCCGTCAGGCAGAAGACTACCCGGACAGTATGCCCGACCCCCCTTCCCCCAGCTACCACACGGGCGCAGAAGAGACTCGCGGGCACTATGGAAGGATAGGTGAGACGAATGGGCATCATACGGTCGATACTGTCGACATAGTCGATACGGTCGAGAGCGGTGTGCGGCCGCATCGCATCGATGCGATTCTTGCCCGACTGGCCCAGTCGGAGCCGCTTCCCGATCTTTCCACCTTGTGTCCTGATCGTCGAGAGTTGACCGGTATCCTCCTGGATATCCGAAGGGGCCTGCGGTCCTCATACTGCGTCGAACTCTCTGAGACGGCTGAACGCCAGCGCCTCGACATGCGTTACCTGGTTCAGAAGGCCGAAGCGCTGCTCGTATCGATGCACCTAGCGTCAAGGACGGATTATTACGCTATCCTCGAGGTCGATCAGGATGCCTCCATCGAGACCATTCATGAGAAATGGATCGAAAAGATGCGCGCATATCATCCGGATAATTATGAAGACCCGACAGGATGGATCGCCGAGCAGAGTTGGAGCCTTAATGAAGCCTATGCCGTGCTCAAGGATCCGGACAAACGGCGAGAATATGACGCCAGACGAAGGGGGCAGGTGCAACGCGGACTCAGGAGGACGGGGGTTGTGGATCTCGTGACGCCAGATCAAGCTGCCCGTTCCGCCTCGGCAGGCATTGCTCAATCGAGATCGATACGGGCCTTGATCATCGCAGCGATCTTCGTCGCAAGCCTCATCGTCGCGCTGCTCCTCTGGTCGCTATGATGCATTGTGCGTCCGGTGCGAGTGGAGCGTATCAGCCGTCGCGGTCTTGCATGATCGCACATCGAATACAACGCCGGCCTACTCTGTGAGCAGCGCTGCATACCCTTCGCGGAAGGTCGGATAGCGGAACGCATAGCCGGAGGCAACGAGTCTGGCGTTGCAGCAACGCTTATTGGCGGGATGCCGGGCCGTCCGAACCTTGGAAGCTTCACTCTGCCGAGTCGGCGGCACGCCTAGCGCTTCAGCCAGCCAGTCAAGGAGGACGGTCATCGTGGTCGGTTCGTGATCGACCCCAAGGTAAATCGGGTCCGGGTCCGACAGCATCATCAGATGACGCAGGGCTCCGGCGGCATCATCTCGATGGATGCGGTTGAAATAGACGGGTGGCTCGTTGCCCCATGCAATCTCGCCTCGACGTACCCGCTCGACCAGCGATGCACGACCAGGACCGTAGAGACCACCCAGACGTAATACGGTACCCGGAAAAGGACCATCCAGCAAGTGGTGTTCGCCTTCAAGGAGACGCATCCCCGCGAACTCAGTGGGATTGGTGGGGGACGTCTCGTCTACCAAGGCCCCGGACGATTCCCCGTAGACCCCTGTACTCGATGTGAGAAAGATACGCCTTGGACACGCCTGTTGCTTCGTGAGAGCTTGGAGCAGATTGTGCACTCCCTCTACATAGACTGCATGGTAGGCCGTATCGTCATGGGCATCGGGCGCAGCCGCGTAGAACACCCAATCGACTGCCGATGGGAGCGCTTGCAGTGTATCTGGAGCGGTCAGGTCGGCCGCAAATGGATGAATACCCGGCGGAAGTGTAGCGGGGTGGCGGCGCAGGCCCCAGACGGTGTGCCCCTCAGCCGCAAGCCGAGAGCCCAACGCCGTTCCGATATACCCGCAGCCGGCTATCAGGATCGTCGCCATATGTCGTCCTCAGAAACGAGTCGCGTGCAGCAGTCAGCTTCGGATCAGATTGTTACATACTGAATGTTGAGCGCTAATACCCAAGCGAGTGCCGAAGCGCACCATCGAGATCAGGATAGCGGAAGCGGTACCCTGTGGTCAGGAGCCGGGTAGGCTGAACGCGCTGGCTGGCCAACAGCACTTCGTCAGCCATCTCGCCAAACGCAAGACGCGCGGCGGCGGCAGGCATTGAAAACAGGGTAAATCGGCCGAGAATCCGCCCCAACGTCTGTGTGAATTCCTTGTTGGTAACCGGATTCGGCGCCACCGCATTGACCGGACCCTGGAGCGCCTCGGTCGTGAGCGCGTGCGCAATGACACCCAACAGGTCATCCAGGGCGATCCAGCTGATATATTGGCGCCCCGTCCCCAGTGCGCCTCCGAGGCCCATTCTGAACGGCGGGAGCAGCTTCGCCAACGCCCCACCTGCTCCACTGAGTACCATCCCGAAACGGAGGTGAACGACACGGATCCCCTTTTGGACAGCCGGGTTGGCCGCCGCCTCCCATTCACGACAGACTCCGGCGAGAAAGCCCGTCCCGGAGGCGCTTTCTTCCGTCAGGAGTTCATCGCCACGATCGCCGTAGTAGCCGGTGGCGGACGCACATGCCAATACTTTGGGCGGCTGCTTCAGCCCGGCAAGCGTGTCGCAGAGCAACCTGGTGCTGCGTACCCGGCTGTCGCGGATTTTCGCTTTCTTCTCGGCCGTCCACCTGCCGGTCGCAATGTTTTCTCCCGCAAGATGGACCACCGCATCCAGCCCATCAAGGCGGGCGGTATCCATCACTCCCGCCTCAGGGTCCCAACGAACCTCTGCAATCTTATGCTCAGGAGTGGCGCGAACCAGGCGCGTAATACGATGTCCGCCGGCCGCGAGAAATGGAACCAGCGCCGAGCCTACAAACCCGGTCGATCCGGTGACAAGAACGTGCAAGCATGTCATGAGGCAAACCGTCAGCTTTCAGCAAGACGCGGTCAGCTTGCGGTAGGAGTGCGGATGGCTAAATACTGATCGCGTATGGTTAGGTCCCTGGACCACGAGCGCCAAGATCGAGCAAGATACCCATGAACAGGTACTGCGCAGCCCACCCAAGCAGGCACGCCCCAACCGCCCTGAAGGTTGTCGTATAGTTCATGGCCTCTTTGACCGCAACAGCCATGGCTCCCAGCATCCAGGCTAATGCCAGTCCAAAGACGATGCTGCTTAGTCCTGGAATGACGCCCAATAAACTGACTATGCCCGGAGCGCTGGCAAAACTGATCATCCGCACCGTTGCACCAAGATCGATTTTCGTCTGCGGCTCCTGGAGTAGTCGCGTACCAACCAGGTAGGTGAAGAACACCCAGCCATACCACTGCACCATCGTTTGCATTGCCTGGTAAAAGAAGCCGCCGACGCCATCATGAGTCATGACGCCGATCCCTGCGGCCATCGCCGATAAAATCACCACGATCGCAGCCTGTACTGGGGCCCGACGATCGGCCTTAATTTCCTGATACAGGGTCCCATCCAGTTTGGCGGCCCGAATCATCCGCTCACCTATTCCCTTCATCACCCGTCCTCCTCCACGCCATTACATTTCCCCAGACACTGCTTATTTCGTCTATCTGGTTTGTTTGGTCTATCTGGTCCGTTTAGTCGAATGTCGGACGGATCATTCCTTAGTGTCCTATTGAAATCTTGACGCGAAAAAGCTCTTACGATCAAACCTAGGGTATCTCAACCGGGGTGTCAACTGTTTTCAGTGGGCAGATACAGGCGCGAGGGCACGACTGTCGATATCCCTCACAGGTAGTCGTGCGAACGCTCAGGGATCATGGACACAGTCGCGGGGCTTTTGCTCCTTCATACCCGGCTCCGGCCTCCAGCAATCTTCAACCCAGAACGTAAAACGTTCCGTAAAATCGCTGTGTCGCTGCGGATTCTCCGTCGTCACCTGTTCGTTTCGGCCTGCGCTGAACGTCTTGACGTGTATCCGAGGCCACAGCTTCTCCGGAATGCCGTGTACCGCCGGCATAAAGTTCTCGTAACGACCGGCAGTCCGGTCGAGAAAAGTGAGCGGTCTTGCAAGGAAGTTGTCGATCAGAACCAGGAGAGAGCCGCGTGGACCGGGATCAAACGGGATCGGGCCAAGCTGTCCATACACTTCTCGCTCTTCTGCAACGGGATGCAGCATCAGGCTATAGAATTTGGCCTTCTCATGCGTGTGGAGATAGACGAGTACGCTGTCCTGAAACTCACGAACGGAGGTTGCGGCGGCCATATAGACGATATTCGCAATAGGCAGCGTGAGCTGCAGCTCCATGGCCTCGCGAAGGATCTGATTGATGATGATCGTTCCCATACTATGGCCGATCAGGGTAATTTCCCATGGGCGGGTGTCGCCGTGCTGCATATCTTCCTTGATCGTGTCACTGAGTCGCTGAAGGAAGATCGAGAGCCCGCCTGAGCGCGGGATATTCGCCATGCCCATCGTATTGCCGGTATCTGTCTCTTGTTGAGCGATCTTAGAGGCGTGTTGAGTAAATTCGTCATCGAGATTGAAGAGTAACCGGGTTTGCCGCATCATATTATCCCAGGCCCCGGTGCCCAACGCATCAACAACAGGCTCGGCCATGAGCCGAGTGGGCAATGTCGCCATATACATCAGGAACGTGGCACTGATATCCGGGCAATCACGGCGATCGTCTCCGACGGAGATCGCAATGGTCTGCTCATTCGGCTTGGGCAGTTTCGTGAAGTTCCGTGCGCCCGCATCGGGAGCAATATTCCACGGCAGACATACGGGTGTCTTTCGGAACCTGAATTGCTCCAGGCATGCTTGCTCATCTTGGTACTCATACCGACAGATCAACTCCCTGGCGATGTGATCGGGGGTTTTTGACTGAAGGGATGAGGCTACCGGAGTCGTCTTGAGGTCGTTTGTCCTCTGAGCGGTCCAGACTAACGGCGCGCGTGCGATGCCTCGCGCGATATCGACACCGAATGTCGGCAGCAATGTCGCTGGGCCGATAACCGGCAGCTTTTCACCCTGCCGGATATACCACAGTTGTTCAAGATAGCTGGCGGCGAAGGATGCCCGCCAATTCACAAAAAGCGGGTAATACCCCGCCTTTGCGATCTTATTGTAATACTCCGTTGCTCGCTCAATCGTGTCCCGTTGTGTATTCATGCCGCCATGGATGAAGATCATGACCTTTTTCGGACCTCGACTGAGGTCTGTCGGCGTGTCAGGCCCCTGAAGCTTTGGCCGCTGCCTGCACGCCTCACGCAACAGGTCGCTCCGAGTCGGGGCAGCCTGAAAGAACTCCTGCATACATTCAAAGAGACGCTTGAGATAGTCGTCCTTGAATGTCGTATTCGGGATCTCCGGGTACGACAGGACGTCTACATGCATGGCACTGCCGGCGGTCGCCTCGGTTTTGGGTGATGGCGTCTGCGGCTGCGACGTCGATACAGCGCGGCGCAGGTTTCCTTGCGGATCTATCGGCCTGCCGTCGCCGTTGAACATCAGAATGTTTTGGCTCGGTACGTGTGGGATCTGCGCACAGCCGGCGAGGGCGAGTACGGCGACCGCCGCAATCCACCAATGCTGCCTTTGCCTTCCTGGACCGTTCATGTGCTCATGCTCTCCCGTTCGCGCAAGGTACGGCGTCAATAAACTCAGGTATGATAACGCGGATTATAACGTCGAGTACCCTGGCGGTCAATTGCGCGGGCTGGACGCATCGGTGTTTCCACTATGGCCCGGCGGGACATGATCGATATCGTGGACACCGCGATAACTTTCCCTTGACGCCGCTGACGCAGGAAGGCTAGAGTTTCATGCATGCGGTTTCAGCGTAAGTTATTGCTCGGCTTCTCGCTTATGGTCGTCCCTGTGCTCCTGATCAGCGTTCAGGCGATCTGGAATAACCGGGAGGAGCGAGACGCCCTTCGGGCCCTCGGCGAGAGTATGGCGAGGACTCGAAAGTATGCCGATCTCGAAACGGCCCTATTTCGCCAAAGCCGCCAAGTGCTGGGGTTTCTTGCTGGAATGGACCCTGAGGCGCAGGCGGAGTTCTTCCGGCTGGAGACAGAGATCGACGAGCGGCTTCGCCGGTGGAAGCTGACGCTGGCATCCGACGAAGCGGATCTTGCCAAAGACGTCGAACAGCTCCATGTCGAAATGTTCGACATTGGCAAACGTGTCATCTTCCTGTATCAGACCGGGCAGCGGAATGCCGCGCTGACCCTGGCCAAAACAGAGTTGAAGGGCCGGCTTTTGCCTGCCCTCAGCGCAAAAAATAAAGAAGTGTATGGCGCCGCGCGCGCGCATAGTCTGCAACGGGCCTACGCCAGGCTGGAGGCGATCCTGCAGACGGAGCAGCGACTGCTCTCACTGGTGATCCTGTTATCCCTAGGCCTCGGGGTGGCCGCATCCGTCCTGATCTCCAGGGGGCTGGCACGTCCGATTCATCAGCTCAAGGCAGCCATGGAGGTGGTGGGCGCAGGCCATCTGGATCACGAGGTGGCGGCCGTCCGCTCGCAAGACGAGATCGGCGAGCTGGCTCGAGCGTTCGCCGGGATGACCGAGAATCTGAAGCGTTCCCATGAGTCGATGGCCCGGCTCAATCATCATCTGGAAGCACAGATCAAGAAACTGGAAGAGGCCCAGGCACAACTGATCCAATCTGAGAAACTGGCCTCTATTGGCGAGATGTCTGCTGCGGTTGCCCATGGCCTACGCAATCCTCTGGCAAGTCTCAGGGCCGCAGCCCAGGTGACCCTTCACTACGTGGGCAATGCCCCTGTGGCGCAGGAGCACCTCAGAATGGTGATTGCCGAGGTGGATCGATTGGACCGCCGTATCACCCATCTGCTCAGCTTCTCGCGCCCTGGACCTCTTCGTCCTCTTCTGGAACAGCTCCCAAGGCTGGTTGATGGCCTACTACCCACCTTCGCTGGACCGCTCAGGGATCGTGGTATCCGGCTTGAGATTGACCTTTCCAACGATCTGCCGGACGTATATATCGACCCTATTCAGGTGGAGCAAGCGCTGGGCGAGATCCTCTCCAACGCCCTGGATGCCATGCCTGATGGGGGATCTGTGACAATTCGGGGGTACTGTAGACCGGCAAACGGTAAGGCTGGTTCCGTCATCCTGGAAATTGTCGATACCGGCGATGGAATCACCGCGCAGCTGCTTCCGTCGGTCTGCGATCCATTCTTTACGACGAAGGCGGAAGGAACCGGTCTTGGTCTCGCCATCGCCAAGCGGTACATCGCACAAAACGGCGGGCGTCTTGACATTGCCAGCCGCCCAGGAATCGGAACGACGGTAAGCATTACCCTTCCAGTCTCATCGAGTGATCAGGATAGGACCGCATGAGCCCCTCGACGCTGTTGATTGTGGACGATGAGCGGACCCTGGCCCGCTCGATCAAGCTGTTTATGTCCGAGCAAGGGTACGAGGCAGACGTCGCCGAGAACGCCGATACGGCGTTGGATCTGCTGGATCGCCTGCGTCCCGACCTGGTATTGCTTGATGTCTGCCTTCCGGGTCTCAGCGGCATCGAGTTGCTGAAAAGAATCAGGGAGTTCGACCGCAATATCGCCGTCATTGTCATGACCGCCTACAGCTCTATTGAGGGGGCGGTTGAAGCGGTCAAGCTTGGCGCGTTCGACTATATCAAGAAACCGATCGATCTGGATGAACTGAAGCTGCTGGCCGACCGGGCGTTGGAAAGCTCGCGGTTGCGGCAGGAACTCTCCTACTACCGGGAGCGTGAAGTCCGGGAGCTTCCCTTTATGGGTATCATCGGCACATGTGATGCGATTCGCAAGATCATCGCAAGAATCCGGCAGATCGCCGCCCTGGAGGAGCCTCCACCTATCCTGATTACGGGAGAGACGGGAACCGGCAAGGGGTTAGTGGCACGCACACTGCATCGCTACAGTCAGCGGGCGTTACGCTCATTCATCGAGGTCAACTGTACGGCATTACCTGCCACCTTGATGGAGGCGGAGCTGTTCGGGTATGAGCGCGGGGCATTCACAGATGCCAAGACCTCAAAGATGGGCCTCTTTGAGGCCGCTGATGGGGGCTTCCTCTATCTGGACGAGGTGGGAGACCTGGAGCTTGCGCTGCAAGGCAAGCTGCTTCGAGCCGTCGAGGAGAGGGTAATCCGTCGAGTCGGGGGGCTGCGGGATCGACGGGTCGATGTGGGTATCGTGGCCGCCACCCATCGGGATCTCGAACATGAGGTCGCGGCCGCTCGGTTCAGGAAGGACCTCTACTATCGGCTTGCCGTAATCACCATCGATCTTCCGCCGCTTCGTGAGCGAGGCGAGGATATCCTGATGCTCGCCACCCACTTTCTGGAGACGTTCAACGCGAAGTACGGAAAGACGGTCCGAATGATCGATGAGAGGGCAGCCCGCATCCTATGCGAGTATCCGTGGCCCGGTAACATTCGAGAATTAAGCCACGTCATTGAGCGGGCGGTTCTATGGAGCCACGGAGAATACCTGTCGGTCGAACAGCTCTCCCCGGCGCCTTCACTCCAGGTCAAGCCGCCCGATCCTGCACCCGCCGCTCCTCTTGCCCGAGAGGTCCTTCCACCGGAGGGAATCGACCTGGCGGCGTGGGAGCAGTCGATGGTTGAACAGGCGCTCAGGGACAGCGGCGGCAATCAGACCAAGGCGGCCAAGCTGCTCCATCTCAGCCGGGATACCCTCCGCTATCGACTAAAGAAGTTCGGCCTATCCCGATCCTAATTCGTCCTCAGGCCTTCAATCAAAGGGGGACTGGTGTGGCAGATAAACCAGACATGCCAAGAGGGAAAAAGACAATGGATACCGACGCCCTTGTCATGGGAGGATTGACAATCCTGATGGTTGCATGGGCTTTTACGAGAGGGAACGATGTGCCCTTGCGCGGCCTTCAGGCAGGGTTGGGACTGCTCCGGGAGGTCTGGCTGCCGCTGTTGCTCGGCTTCTGCCTGGCCGGCCTCGTCGAGGTGCTTGTCCCCCGGGAACTACTCGTCAAATGGATGGGCGAGGAGTCTGGCTTCCAGGGCATCTTGTTCGGATGGCTGGTAGGTCTGTTGATGCCCGGCGGGCCGTATGTCGTCTTTCCCGTCGCTGCTTCGCTCTTGAAAGAGGGCATAGGGGTCGGGCCGCTACTCACCTTCATCACCGCGAAGTTACTCCTCTCACCGATACGGCTATTCACGTGGGAGGTCCCGTTCCTCGGCTGGGCCTTTGTCGCAGCAAGAACGATTCCGAGCCTGCTTCTGCCTCCGATCGTCGGTATGATCGGCCAACGGCTCTTCACGCTGTTTCCCCGATAACTCGGGAGGTTGGCAGACGTTCCATGACGGTCTGCCGCGCGGAACATGCGAGATGCGTTTTTAGACCTACGATCCTTCCGGAGCGACCGGACGGTGCAACAGGGCGACCTTCCCGCTACTGCCATCTATACTGATCCGGCTCTTGTCCGGAAGCAGCAGCGAGGCGTTTTCTAATATCACGGCGGGGACCCCACTCTCGCGAGCCAGGCATGCGCCATGCGCGAGGATGCCTCCGGTCTCCATCACCAGTCCGGCCACCCCCCTGATGTGGAGGAACATGCCGAGACTCACCGCCGGAACGACAATGACGTCATGGGCTTGGAGGCTATTCTCGTTACTCAGCGAGTCGAGCCTATCCGGGTCGATAATTCGGACCCTCCCCACCGCCTCGCCGGAAGAGACAGGGACGGCCTGAAATTCCTGTGAGGTATCAAGCCTTGGCGGCCTGCCAATCTCTTCAAGCGCACTTTCGAAGATGACTCTTGGCATCCACTTGCGCTTTGCGAATAGCAGGGCGATCTCCCGTTCCTCGCGTCTGACCTGCATCTTGTCTCGCGCACGCTTGAGATCGCTGAGCAGTTCCGAAAGCTCCGTCGGCAACAGATAGAAGACCTCGTCAGGCTCCAGTTCGAGCTTCTGACTCAAGACCATCAACGCCCGCCGAATGAGCGCATACTCCGCGGCCAGGTAATACTTGATCGTCTCGCGAAGCGGCAGGTATCGTTGGGCATACTCGAGGTTATTGAGCAGCGTCCGGATGTCGGGCCGATTTGTACCGAGTTGCGTCATCCGACTCCGAACCTCTGCCTCGGCCCGCTCCCTGCGCTCTCCTTGTTGGCGTGATTCCTCAACAGGGGGATAAGCGGTGGTCACGGTCTGCCTCAGTAATCGATCGAGACTCTGGGGGTCGTCGATCATACGAGGCATCGCAATCTCCAGCTCGTTCAGCGCCAAATGTCCATACGTCGCAAGAAACTCCTCGCGTGATATCTGCTGTTGCGCGAGCCTCGACAAATCAACCGCCTCTTGACCGATCCTGCTTCGCTGCAGCCCATGCAGCAGCTGCTCGACCAGTCCATCGGTGTCCTGGCCACACCAAATCAGCAATTGTTGCCTGACCCGTTCGGTAAAGAAGAATCCGAGCCTCGCCGCGATGACGAAATGTAGGGCGGTATACACCCTCAGGTGATCCAGGTAGCCCTGAATCTTCGCGACGATCTCTTCGCATGACAGCCCTGTCTCGGCAATCGGCCGCTCCTGGGTCAGGTAGCGTTGGAGTTCCGGCTCTATCGTCTCAGAGAAGTACGTATGGTACGTCTCCCCCCACCTCACCATCCCGCTGAAGAACTCGAGAAATCGGTCGTGGTACTGTTGGCCCTCATCCGGCCCGAATCTCTCTGCAGCCTCATCACGGGTCAACCCCTGCTGATAGAGCCCGAGTTCAGGATAGTTGGCCAGGTGCGGTTCGGCCTTCACCCGGTTCAGGTATGCTGTGATATCGAGGGGAAAGCCGACCTGAAACGTCTTCGCGTCCAGCTCAAGGTTGAAGTAGGGATGGCCACAGATGATCTCAAATAGCCCTTCAGAGGTCTCATCGCCGAACGTATACCCAAGCCGACGGCGACCGCGCTGGATGGCACCCTCGTCGCTGAAGATCGATGTAAAGATCCCGAAGCTCATGGGAGTGGGGGCAGGCAAAATCTCACCGATGTTGCCGTTGCTGTAGACCGCTTCACCGCAGGTGAGCTTCCCTTGTTGTCTTAACCCGGCGATCCGGCTGCGCAGGCGCTCGATCTCCATCTGTCGGTACCATACAGCCTTGCGTTCCAGCGAGTCGCCGACAGCCGAGACGGGCCGCGTCTGCAGGATGTGGATGTGCCGCTCGGCAATGGCAAACTCGATATCCTGAGGATGGTCGAATAGCGCCTCCAGAGCGATACCGGCCTCAACGAGATCGCGGAGCTGGACCGGTGTGAGTGTCGCATGATCTCCGGCGATACTCGTCTCCAGTACCCGGCCCTCCCTACTCACGCGAAACGTGTCCCCCGGCACCCGGCCGGATACCAGCGGCTCACCCAGACCGAATACCGAGTTGACGACATGCTCGTCCCGGCTGAAGGTGATCGGGTTCATGGTGTAGATCACGCCTGAGACCTCGGCGTCGACCATCTCCTGTACCACAACGGCCATGCCCCGTCCACCGCCGTTCTCTTCCAGACCCACCTGCCTCCTGTACAAGGCGGTACGCGGCGCCCTCATGGAGTGCAGGCACTCCGCAACGGCTTGAATAAGTTCTACCTCAGATGCGACATTGACGCGCGTTGTGTAGATACCGGCAAAGCTGGCATGATGAAGGTCTTCAAGGGTCGCCGAACTTCGTACGGCCACCCGCTGAAATCCTCTCGCTCGATAGGCCGCGATAATCTCCGCCTGCAACCCTTTATCGAGTTCGATCTGTTCGTCGGATGATCGCATCGCCTCTTCACAGGCGTCGGTGGAGATGACGAACCCTCCTGGCACCGGGAAACCGGCCCGCATCATCACACCCAGGCGCAGCGCCTTTTGCCCGACACGGGTCAGATCATCCTCCCGGATATCCTGCAGATCAATGATGCAAGACCTCTCTACCATGTCTCCTCAGGAATCTGACTGCCCGGCCCGCCAGATACGGAAACGATCGCGCTGGACCCGCTCCACCTTCCATCGATATTTCAACTCCTCCCATTCCGGAACGAAATGTTCCACCACCGCAGGATTTAGAGAGGCCAGAACCTCGTCGAGGACCTTCCGGTAAAACCTGGTGATATCCCGCATGACCCCATCCGGATGCTCCCGTCCGGGGATCTTCAGATAATCGACCCCCGCCTCGACGTAGTCCGGAAGTTCGCGGAGGATGAGCGACGGGCTACTTTTGAGGCCGAGTCGCTTCGCAGGAGATCCATCGATGTGGTCGACATCCCAGCCGGCCTGACAGACCCGATGGCAGCTTCCCCCACGATTGGCGCTCCCGAAGCAATGATCTTTTCCCTCGGAGTCCACCCATCGATCGAAGCGGAGGTAGGGACTCATGGTGCACCGGCCTGGGCAGATGATCCCCTCTTGAAGCAACGAAAAAAGGAAGACCTCGATGCCGACCGGCACCTCTGCCTTAATCGTGCGTATCTGGTCGATCTCCACACCCCATCGATAGGACAGGATGACAACGTTGGCGCCGATCTCCTGGTAGAATCGCACATCCTCCCGATTGCAGACAGCACACGTCACACTGGCATGAATGTCCACGCCTGGAAAACGCCGGCACAGTTGCCTGATGCATCCGATATCGTTGAGAATGAAGCTCGACAAGCCCCAGTTGATATACTGCTCGACCTTGTGATACAGGAGGCCGATTTCTTGGGGGCCAGGCACGCTGTTCAGTGCGACCTTGACCTCCTGCCCTCTGTTCCGCGCGAATTCGTTGATCTCCCGGATCTCCTCATCGCGCAGCTCATCCTCAGGGGGTCTCCGGCTCCAGCCAGCAGGACCCACGTAGACGGCATCCGCGCCGGCTTCCAACACGGCGAAGGCCATCGCCTGTGTGCCACCGGGCGCCATCAATTTCACCATGGTCTTTTTCCTTCCTTCCAAAAAACCTTCAGCCTTCAGCCTTCAGTCTATCTACCTGTAGTTACTCCACGAACTCCATCGCGAAGGTCCCTGCGGGCAACCGGTCGATGCCGAGGAGCCGTTCTCCCCCCACCTTCAGAAGTTCGCCAAAGAGACGTTCGATCTGCCGGATGGTTGACCCATCCCAGGTAGTCATCACGCGTCGCCGCCAGCTATCGCGCAGGATCGTCAGAATACTCGGATCGATCCCGCCCATGACCTGCTCGCCTATCTCAACCCAGATCTGATCGTTCTGCTTCAGGTACTCGGCCGTTTCGCAGAATGCGCGTGAAAAATCGCGCAACAGTTCGGCGTTGTGCTTGGCAAACTCTTCAGTGACAGTAAAAAGGGTAATCGGGACAGCGCCGTCGATCCCCAGATCTGCAATCAAGTCGAGGACATCCACGACCCGGCGGTACGCCCCTGTCGCAATCAGGGGTGGGATTAACTGCCACCATTGCAGCGCGACGTCGACCTCTCCCCTCTTCAGCATCTCAGCCAAGGTCCCTTTGGAGAGCGCTTCGACAATCGTATTCTCCTGTTGTGGATCAAAGCCGTACTGTTTCATGCACGCCGCTCTCAAGATGATCCAGTTCTTATCGCGCAGCCGGACCACCCCGATCCGCTTCCCACGAAGGTCTTGCAATCCGTTGATTGATGAGTCTGACGGGACCACAAGCCCCCCTGCGATCCGCCCATAGGGAAAGAACGCGGTCAGCGGGAGGCCGTCTGTCCGGTGACGACCGATGACGATCCAATCGACATCGATCAGATCGACGGTTCCTGCCTTGAGCGCCACCTCAAACGATTGAAACGCACCCGTAATCTGATCCCGTACGAGGGTAATCTGCAGATCAAAACCGTGCTTCCTATCAAGTCCCAGTTTCTTCATCGCATAGACGAACCAGCAAGGGCTCCCGGTCGGCTCGAAAGCCGCTCTCAGGACTGGTAGTGCAGTTGCGCCATCGTTCACGACCGTCATGCCGATTCGCTCCTCAGAAAATTGCATTCAGCCGTCAGCTCTCAGCGAGCAGCTTGCGGAGTAGGGGCGTAGACTGAAGGCTGAGGGCTGAAGGCAAACATTCTTCTAAAAGCCTTCAACCTAAACCCCTTCAGCCTGTCTGCCGGCAGTTCCCAACAACAGACCGGCCCGCCTGGTGCGCTCCATCGTCCACCGCTTTCTCAGCTCTTGCCACTCGGGAACGTACGGCTCCAGCGACAGGTCTGTCCCGGATGCCACGATCGCATCGATCAACCCTCGGTAGAACCGCGTGATATCTTGCATCAACTCTTCTGATCGTTCGCGACCCTGGATCTTCAGGTAATCGACCCCCGCCGCGACAAAGCCTGGCAGCTCCCACAATTGAAGGAAGGGATCGTTGCGCAGCGTACTCTTGCCGTCGAACTCTCCGTCGGACCCCGCCACGCCCCACCCTCCCTGGCAGACCCGTGAGCAGCCCCGTGCGCCACGATTGGCGGAACCGATCATCTCGTCATCGTCGTTGCCATCCGGCCATTCCTTGTAGACCAGATAGCTGCTCATGATGCACTTGCCTGGGCACACGATCCCTAACGGCATCGGCTGAAAGAGAAAGATTTCCACGTTCATACCGACCTCTGCCTTGATCGCTTTCACTTCGTCGGGTTGAAGTCGGTACGGCAGGATGATGCAGCTTCCGCCGAGCGACTTGTAAAAGTAGATGTCCTGGCGGTTGGTCACGGCGGACCCGATACTGACATGGATGTCGATCATCGGGAACCGGCTCCGGACCGCCAGAATGCAGCCAGGATCTGACAAGACAAACCCGGACACACCCCACCCGGCATATGCTTCTACCTTCTGCATGAGGCGCGGCATCTCGGTAGGGCCTGGCATGGCGTTGAGGGCAACCTTGACCTCTCGCCCCATGGCAGTGGCGAATTCGCTGAGTTCCTTGATCTCCTCATCCGTCAGGTCCATCTGGGATGATCGCCGGCTCCACCCGCGGGCCCCCACATAGACGGCATCGGCGCCCTCGGCCAGCGCGTTGAAGGCCATCCGCAAGGTTCCGCCGGGCGCCAGCAGCTTAACCGTCTGTATCGATGTCCGCACGCCTGTGGTCATGGACATCATCCCTTTGCCCGCGCAACAAGACGATCGTCTCGCTTCCGCCGCTCGCTCGCCCACCGCTTCTTGAGCTCTTGTAGCTCAAGGTCATACCGCGCCGTCACCTCATCGGTCGGCGAACACTTCAGATCGTCTACAACATGTCGATAGAAACTAACGATATCCCGGACCAGTTCATCCGACCGATCTCGCCCCGGTACCTTGAAGTAATCCACGCCCGCCTGAATATAGTCAGACAGCTCCTGCAGCCAGAGCTTTGGGTTACCCTTTAGGCCGATTAATCCATCGAGATTGTGTTCATCAACCGTCGCGTTCCACCCGACCTGGCAGACCCGCAAGCAATCCCCGCCACGGTTGGCGCTGCCATAGAAGTAATCCTTCCCCTCGTTATCGAGCCATCGATTCGAGCTGAAGTAGCTGCTCATGGTACATTTACCAGGACAGACGATCCCATCCAGGTTCTCAGTCCTGAACAGGAAGACCTCCAGACCGACGTCGAGAGATCGCTTGATGGCGCGGACATCCTCGATCCCCATCCGGTACGGCAGGATGACGACGCTCGCCCCCAGCTCGTGGTAAAACTTCACCTCGAGGGCGTTGCTCAGCCCGGCCCCCACGCTGACGTGGATCGTAATATCGGGAAAGTGCGATCGCACCTGAACCATGGAGCCGATATCGCTGATCATGAACCCGGTGACGCCCCACCCGGCGTACATGTCAACCTTCTTCAACAGCAGCGGAACCTCTGTTGAGCTGGGCATTGTGTTCAGGACAACCCTTACATGCTTGCCCTGCGCGCGCGCCGCAGCGCAGAGATCCTGGACCTCCGCATCCGTCAGCTCGGTATCGGATCCTCTTCGACTCCATCCCCTCACGCCGACGTAGACGGTATCGGCCCCCGCTTCCAGGACTGAGAAGGCCATCCGCCGCGTTCCCCCTGGCGCCATCAGCTTTGTCATTGTGTATCCCTCGCCACGCCCTTCGTTACGCAATCGGAGACAGCGTTTGGGGGCTGAGATATTCCTGTCCGGATACGCCGAAATAAAATCCATTACAGAGGCCGCTGTGCGATACCGATCTCAACTGATCCAGCCACCGTGCAGCAGACACCTCACCGTTCGATCCGACCTTCTGGAGCGCCTCCCGGTAGACGCGCCCGGCGGTCTCGACATAGGCGCCCGTTTCACCCAGTGTATAGATGTAGAACAGATTGAGGTCGCTCTGCACCAGGCGATCCAGGTACTCCAGCATGCACAGGTCCTTCCCGCTCAGGTTGGCTCGTCCGATGCTCTTGAGCTCCCACTCTTCATGGGTCAGCCAGTGGCCCTGCGAGCAACTCTCTTCACAATGGAGCGGCACTTGACCGGTGTAGTCGGTGACGAAACAGGTTCCCGAGATCGCTAACGGGATCTTCCCGTGTAGAGGCACAACCACATCTACGGGTGAGTGATCCCGGACATAGATCAGCTCTTCCAGGCTCAATTCGGCATTCGGAAAGACCCGTTCCACACCATACGTCTTCAGTACCCGCGCAGTCTCGTGGGTATAGAGATTACCGAATACTCCCAGATGGATTGGGATATCGCCAAGAATCTCGCGTACGATCCCCAACAGACCCATATTGTGGACCTCGACACCATCGAGCGGTAGATCCCGAGCGCCATAGAGCAGCTCCCTGATCCAGACCAGATCACTGTCCTTAGGGATGGCATACAGACTCAGATAACATCGCTTCCCCATCGATTTGAGCCGCTCTACCGCAGGCGAAAGGGTCTCGATGTTTCGCGAGAAATTTCCTGGATAGAGAGGACATGTATAGTCGCCAAGATAGAGTGCATCGTATGCGGACAGATCGATCTCGTGCAGTTGCCTGGGTCCAGGGATGTGCGTGGACAGTTCAAACATCTCCGCCTCCACCGTTCATTTGAGAAAATAAGTAGCGAACATGGCTATGCTCAGAAGTGTGAAGGGGAGACTTGCACGCTGAGTGCCAACCGCCATTAGGGATGATCATGTAACATATTGATTTATATGATTAGCCTGGTAAGGATTGAGGGGATCAGCAGGCGACTTCAGCGTAACAAGATGGGTAGTGGGGCAAACGCCCCAAGGTGGGTGATCTGCCCCATCTCATGCTTACTTCGCACTGACAAAATGCCGGCGCTTATCTCACATGAGCCGGGCGCGGGTTGGCTACCTTAGCTCGAAAAGTTCTTACCGATTGACCGAGACGTTATCCCGCTGCCTATCGTCACAAGGACGTGGTACGTTCCGAGAGCGAAATCCGGCGTGATAATGAACTACCCCGCAGCAAGCTGCGGGGTATCAAGTGCCAGAGCAAAAGACATCTACGCGGCAAGCCGCGGGGAATCAACCCTCAGTAAATTGAACTCATATGTACCGGCGTAGCCGCCTGCGCCTTGTATTGCATCAGCTTACGGATAGGGTCCCTCACGGGTTCCTTAAACTTGAACAGCCCGGTCTCCGCCATGGGGATCTTAGCCTACTGATCAGACGTGAGGACGCTATACCGAACCTTGACAGGTTATTTGAAAGGCGGGAGAATCAGCGCAAGTACTGAGGGTGTTGTACTGGAATAGCTGGAGGTTAGAAGGATCAGGAGGGGAGGGAGAGAAGAGAGGGTTGAGGACATCTCAGTGCAGGTTGCAGTCCAAGACGTGCGACAGGTCAGAAAGCACATCAAGGAGGCGGTACAATGACCGACGTTGATGCTGTCATCGAACACCGCTCCCAGTACGCTATAGAGATACTTTCCCGCTATATCCCTGTAGCGGAGGCCTACCTGTTTGGTTCATGGGCGGAAGGGCGTGCTGATGAAAAGAGCAATATCGATCTCGCGGTCTTTCTGGATGACATCGAATCATGGGACCTGGCTACCCGCACACACACCGCAGCCCTGGTGCAAGAGAAGGCAGGCGATGATATCACGCTCCATTTCTTTTCCACGCGGTCGCTGCACCAACCTGAACCTGCCAGTTTCGCCGCGCATATCCTGACACATGGTGTACCCATCATACCGTAAGAAGGTAACGGCGGCTAAGCCTATCGTGCGCACTCCACCCGTTTGAATCGCGACACCGCGTCTAAGTGACCTGCCCCGCGGCACGCTGCGGGGCATGACCCTCAGTGAATTCAATTGATCGCAAGAACCTCGCGAAGGGCGGCGATGAAGTGCTCATTCTCGCAGGATGTGCCGATGGTGACTCGTAGAGAGGTCTGAAGCCCATATCGGACCAGAGAGCAGACGGCTACCCTTTTCTCTGCCAAGGCTCGAACGACCCGTTCCACGTCCCGTTCGACATCGATAAGGATGAAGTTTGCCGCCGTCGGTACGTAACGTAATCCAAGCGCCTCGAATGCCCGGTAGAGATACTGCTTGCCGGCCTCATTGAGGCACTTAGAGCTGGCGAGGTGCGCCACATCGTCGAGGGCGGCCAAGGCGGCGACGCCCGCCAAGACATTGACGTTGAACGGCTGTCTTGCCCTGTCGATGAGGTCAATGCACTCAGGCGGGGCGATTGCGTACCCGATCCGTAGCCCCGATAATCCATAGATCTTCGAAAAGCTCCGTAGTGCGATTACAGGGCGACCCTCTTTCGCGTAGCGTGCAGTGTCAGGTTGAAGCTCGTCTGGAAGATACTCGCGGTATGCCTCGTCGAAAAGGGCAATGACCCCTTCAGGGAGCGCCTCAACAAAGGTATCGATTTCGTCAGGCGGGATACAACTGCCTGTCGGATTGTTCGGGTTGCCGATAAAGACCATCCTGGTCCTCGGCGTCACCCGTTCAGCCATAGCCTGCAGGTCATGGCGATACGCTGTCAATGGAACGGCTACCCGTTGACTTCCCACGGCCTGGATCACCCGCTCATAGAATGCGAAGGCGGGATCTCCTATGATGGCCTCGGTACCCGGGCCAAGAAAACACCTCGCACACAGATCGATCAACTCACTGCTGCCGTTCCCCAGCGCGATATGCGCGGCAGACAACCCAAGTTGCTCGGCCAACCGCACTTTCAGATCGTGCCCATGACAATCGGGGTAACGGTGAATGCCCTGAAGCACATCCTGTATCGCCTTGACTGCCAGTGGCGAAGGTCCTAGTGGATTTTCGTTGTAATCGAGCTTGACCCACTCCTCGCCTGTCGGCCCCAGGCCGCTCCCATCAAACGGTCTACGGTGGCGATAAGGAGGCAATCCCTTCAGGTATGGAGAAGCTACATCCTTAACACTAGGAGACATAAGCCGGAATGGCGCTAAAAATGTTTATAGCGGAAGGCAACCGCTACGGCCTCGAGCTTGGTGTGTAGACCGAGTTTAGCGAGGATCTTCTGGGTATGGTTACGAGCGGTGGTGGTGCTGATAAAGAGCTGTTTTGCGATCCCTTTCGAGCTCTCGCCGCGGGCGATGAACCGGAGCACCTCCAGCTCGCGCGGGGTTAACACCTTCAAGGGGGAGTCGCTCTGTAGCGGGTTCATTTTACTGATCTCCTGGGTGGCGCTTTCCCCTCCCAGCAGCGATTGCACCCTGCCGAGCAGCACCTCGGTTTCTACCTGGCGGGTTACGTCGTGAAAGATGTGCACCATAGTGAAGAGGTTCGGCGCATCGGCAGGGACGACGATGGTGCTCACGTAGATCCAGAGGGGGCGCCCCGTCTTGGTGTGGATCATGACCTCACGCCCCTCAACCGGCTCCTCTTTTCTGGCTGAAGTAATCGGAGAGCAGTCCTCTCCGCACAATCCACACCCTGCTCGGTTTCGTACGGCCCAGACCTCAGAACAGGGTCGCCCCAGAACCTCTGCGGCCATATACCCCACGAGGCGCTCAGCCGCCGAGTTCCATAGGGTGATCGTGTGATCCTGATCGACCCCAAGGACCCCATCGGCCGTATTTGAAAAGATTCCCGCAAGCGGATTTATCATCAGGTGCGCTGCATCCATTGTCTGTTCCATACGGCGTCTCAATAGGGAATCAGGGAAAAGGCATCTTCAAGATACCGGAGCGAGTCGGAAAAATCAAGAACGCAACGGTCTCATGACCGATTATTCTTTGAGTAATGGTGGTTCATGCTGTTGGTCTTGGTCAGGTACCGCTGGGTCATGACATATGTGATTAGACCGTAGGGTGGAGATATCCATCGTCGGATGACCTGCCGCTTCCTCTTTAGAAGGACCAAGCGGTGTTAATCGCTCAAAATCTAACGAGACTCGGCTCTCTTCCTGCTCGCGTGAATGCTCGGCGGTCTCCCGAATCCCACGCTTCGTCATCCTCCCAAGGAGTACACCAAGCAGCAATACGATAATCACAATACCGATAAATTGCAGTACCGACACTGAAACCGATGAAACGCTCAGGAGGTCGACAACGGATGATACCAGATCGAGCGCGCTTTCAATCATCGTCCACATGTTGTTCCGCGCAAGAATAAGGTGGTCTCAACGGTAGATACTGGGCAGGGAGCGCCAGGGTAAGGAGCGCCGTTACCGACTCTTGATCACCATGGCCGACTGTACCTCCCGGACGCCGGACACTTCCCGGGATATGGCGATCGCTCGGTCGATTTGAGCCTGAGAGTTGACAAACCCGGCCAGAATCACCCGCCCACGGAAGGTCTCAACCGAGATAGCAAAGCCGCTAATTGTCGGGTCGCCAAGCAGTTTTGTCTTAATCTTGGCCGTGATAGCCGTATCGTCGAGATACTCCCCGGTACTCTCGCGAGTTGCCGTGGGAGCACACGCCTGGAGCAAGGGCAGCGCAATAGCCATCACCACTAGAAGTACCACGCTGATTCGACTGATGATACGCATCATTGCCTCCTTCAGTGCTCAGTTACACGATATCCATTCATGGCTACGCAATAGCTGACAACCACAGGGCCACTATACCAGAAATGCCTGGGGGGAAGAAGTGGTTTGTGCTATGCTTTTATTCACCTACAGGAGAGATAATGCCCAGTCCTACGACATTTCGTCCATTTTTGGGAGTCACCATTGGTGATCCGGCCGGGATAGGGCCGGAAATCGTGGCCAAGGCCGTCATCCAGGAGGATGTACGAGCCGCCTGCCGTGTCTTGATCATCGGCGAGGCTGAAGTCATGCGACGCGCTATCCGGATGTGCCGTCTTGACCTTCCTGTTCGATCTATCACCTCTGCCGCTGAGGTCACCGCAGATCCGGGCTGTCTTGAGGTACTGGACCTGAAGAACATTGATACTGCAGTCTGTCCACCAGGTGTCCTGGCCCCCCACTGCGGAAGAGCCGCAGTAGAGTATCTCAATAAGGCGATCGATCTCGCAATAGCGCACGAGCTGGATGGAGTCGTCACCGGCCCCCTGAATAAGGAGGCGATGGCTCAGGCAGGGTTCAAGTACGACGGCCAAACAGAACTGCTTGCCGCACGAACCGGCACCAAGGATTACGCGATGCTGTTGGTTGTCGGGCGGATGCGGGTGCTGCATGTCTCGACCCACACCTCATTGCGAACCGTCTGCGACAAGGTCAAACAAACCAGGGTTCTAACCGTCATTCGCCTGGCTCATCAGGTCCTCTGCGACCTGGGATCGCGAAAGAAGCGGATCGGCGTCGCCGGCCTCAACCCCCATGCCGGGGAAAGCGGCCGGTTCGGTCGAGAGGAGATAGAAGAGATCGTGCCGGCGGTCGAGGCCGCGAAGGCCGAAGGCATCAGGGTCAGCGGTCCCTTTTCTCCTGATACCCTGTTTCATCGACTCAGGCTCGGTGAATTCGACGCCGTCGTCGCCATGTATCACGATCAGGGTCATGTCCCGCTCAAGCTGATCGGGTTTCACCGCGGGGTCAATGTGACTGTGGGGCTCCCTATCATCCGCACCTCAGTGGATCATGGAACTGCCTTCGACATCGCGGGGACGGGAACCGCCAATCCTCACAGCCTGGTCGAGGCAATCTTGCTGGCGACAAAGTTCGTACATCGTCGTCGTAAGTCGACTCGCGGGAGGGGCGAATAATCATTCGTCCCTGTTTTACGGATCATGTCGATTGGCCGGTCGCCGCACGCCAGGATGCCTTGGGGGTACGCTGGGGCCCGTCATACCCAGCCCCCCCGTGCCGCCCATCAAAGATTCATGGCCCAATCGCTCGAACTTCGTTGCCTGCTCCGGCGTCAGTATCGCCTTCCCAGCCTCGATCGTTTTGATCCGCCCCACACGCAGTTCGGCCTGCAGCATGGCAATCTTCTTCGCCGCTACCTCCACCTTGACGATATCTACCTTCTCCTGCTCCAGCAGGCTGTTCATTTCCAGCTCTGCCACATCGATCTCTGCAGTTCGCTTGATCGACTCCTTCTCAAAGTTTGTCCGAAGATCCTTGAGGGCCCGCTCCTGATCAGCGCTCAGGCCCAGCTGCTCTTTCCGCATCAACATCAGACTAATCAGCGGCCGTTCGTGGTCTCTTCGACCATGTGATCCCGGCCTCATCATACCAATGCCGCGCATCATCTCTTCAAGCCCCATCATCATCTCAGGGGTCATCTGCGGCCCCTTCATCCCCGGTCCGCCCATTCCCCCTTCCTCTGCGGAGGCCCCTCGATTCCAAACCGGTAGAATCAGCACGCCTACCAGAATCAACACGGCTGTCACGATTGTTCGCATAGCGGTTTCCTCCTTCTTCAATGATCTCTGTTAAGTTTCGGGTGCATGCCCTCCGGGATAACCGGACGTCGGATGTCTACGTTCTTGTACTGTGACACCACGTCGCCGGATAAGGTTTAGTATGAGCGAACCGGACCGCGAAACGCCTCAGCCGCCTCACGAAGGATGACCTCAGAACCATCCTGATATCGTTGCGAAAAATGAAAGACTACCAGCTCCTTCACGTTCGCCTCTCTGGCAAGCAGTCCAGCCTGCCGGGCCGTCAAATGATGCCGCTCGGCCGCGCAATCCCGATCCTGCTCAAGATACATCGCCTCGCAAAACAGGATATCCGCATCATGCGCCAGCGCGATGATCTTCTGCCGATTCTCATCGGAATAGAGCGTATCAGTGACATAGACCAGCCTCTGACCGCGTGTGATAGTCACAATCTTGCCCCTCAGATCGCCGAGCAGCCATGCCTGGAATGTCCCGCCGGTCTCATCCCCGTATGGCGCTCGGATGACCGTATCGTCCGGGGCGCCTACACGAACCAGTCGCTTGAATTCGGTGAGCCAGGGCCCGGTATGTAAGCCGAGAGACTTCAGCCGTTCAGGATCGATATTGATCCGCTGCGGTTCGACCAGGGCGAAGGCAAGACACGGAATCTTGTGATCAAGATGTACCGCCTCGACCCGGAACAATGGATCGTCGATCAGGACCCCGGTAAATAGTGAAGACGGCGGAAGATCGATTCGCTTGAAACACGCACCACATGGGAAGCGGGCCGAGATGATCGTGTCCGTACCGACCTCATGGACATCGAAGACAAGGCCGTACCCCTCGACCAGGTTCCAGATGTAGCCGGAGAGTTTTCCTTCGACGTTCGCGATGAGACCCGGCGGTCCAAAGAGGCGAATCGTTCGATCGCGACCGAGGACAACCCGTAACAGGTGATCAAAGCCGATAAAATGATCGATGTGGGTGTGCGAGACAAAGATATCGGTGACCTTCAGCAGGTCGGCAGGCGGTTGTGTCGTCAAGTCTCCAAGGTCCAGCAGAATGGCGCGTCGTTCCCACCTGAACCTGACATAGAGACCGGGATCACCGTATACCCCATTAAGCAGTCTTGGTTGAAAGAGATTGGTCACTGGATTATGTCTGAGCGGTATCGCGGCGCTCAATCTGTTACATAAGACGTCTCGCTGTTAGCCGGCTAGATGGAAACAGACCAGTTTCAGCTCGGTCATCTCCTCGACGGCGTAGCGCGGACCTTCTTTGCCGAAACCGCTCTCTTTCAGTCCCCCGTAGGGCATCAGATCGGCGCGCCATTGAGGGCCCCAATTGATCATCAGGCTGCCCGCCTCGACCTCACGTGCGAATCGCATCGCCCACTCCAGGTTCTCGGTAAAGATCCCGGCTGCCAGGCCGTAGATCGAGTTGTTGGCAAGCGCGATCGCCTCATCGATCGTATCGAACCGCGTGACCGCGACAGCCGGCCCGAACAGCTCATCATAGAAGAGTCGCATATCCGGCGTCACCTCGGCGACAACCGTAGGGGCGTAGACAGCCCCCTGACGCTCTCCGCCCGTCAGGACACGTGCGCCGTTCGCGACCGCCTCTTGCACCCACTCCCCAACCCGGATAGCCTCTTGCTCGCGGATCATCGGTCCTACCGTCGTCCGCTCGTCCACGGGGTTGCCCGTGATGAGCGCCTCCACCTTTGGCTTCAGGGCGTCCAGCAGATCGCCATAGACCTTCTCGCTGGCTAAGACCCGCTGGGTCGAGATACAGACCTGTCCGGCGTTCGAATAGCCGGTTGCGACCACGGCAGCCGCAACCTTTTCCAGATCGGCATCGGGCATCACGATGACGGGCGCGTTACTGCCGAGTTCCATCGTGATCTTCTTGATCCCCGCCTTCCGGCAGATCCGCTCACCAACATCCCGGCTGCCGGTAAAGGTAATCTTGCGAACCCGGCGATCGCTGCACAGCATATCACCGATCTCCGTCCCCAGGCCGGTCAGGCAGGCAATGCCTTCAGCCGGCAGACCCGCCTCCAGCAGGATCTCTGTCAGTTTCAGTGCCGAGAGGGGGGTATCGGTGGCCGGCTTGATGATGACCGCGTTCCCGGCAGCCAGGGCCGGTCCGACCTTATGACAGACCAGGTTCAGCGGAAAATTGAAAGGACTGATCGCAACGACGACCCCGCACGGAACACGTAGCGTAAAGCCGAACTTGCGGGAGCCGCCAGGGGCCCCATCAAACGGAACAGTCTCGCCATGCAGGCGCTTGGCCTCCTCGCCGGACAAGGTCAGGGTCTGTACGGCCCGGCTGACTTCGGCACGCGATTCAGTCAGGCTCTTGCCTTCTTCGAGGGTAATGGTGCCGGCCAACTCCTCGCTCCTGGTCTCAATCAGGTCTGCCGCCGCGCGCAGGATGCGATAGCGATCGTAGCCGGAAAGCGCCGCCATCGTCCGTGCGCCACGGGCTATGCTCTCCAGCGCCATCTCGGCATCGTTCGGATCCGCGCGCGGTACGGTATCGATAACCGTTCCATTGTACGGGTTCAGGATGTCGATCGTCTTTGCTGTGTCGATCCACCGGCCGGCTGCATACATCCGCATCGCAACTCTCCCCTTCTCTTTCTCTCCAATCGCCCTCTTACTGCTTTGTACAACACCCAGTACATACCCTTGGGCTGGCATACGTCATATGCGAACAGCCCGCGATCATTGCAAGTCCGGCGATGGCGCAACAGCCGCGCAGACAGCGAGGGAGCGGAGGGCGATCACATGCGCTGCGCCTGTTATGCGTAGGATTGTTGGGATAGTAAGGTAGTGGGGCCTAACCCCGTCTACCCGCCCCTGGTATGCATTTCAAGGTGAGAGTCTTGCCTGAGCGCCTCGACCGAGACCAGTATATCTCTCGACCGAAGCTCGTGCCGTTCTTCGGCGCCGCGATCGCTTCGCCCGGTCCACCCTGGGACGATTATCGACATCAGTTCAGCCTGTGAGGCTCCGGCCCGAAGCGGCGTTCGTAAATCAATCCCGTGTTGCGCATACAGGCACAAGTACCATGTTCCGTCTGCGGTAAGCCGACTTCTGTCGCAGGTACGGCAGAACGGCGTCGTGGTGGACGCAACAATGCCGAATATCGTTCCATCCCGCAGGATAAATTGATCGGCAGGTGCGGCGCTCGCGGCAGCAACCGGCTCAATACAGCCGTACTGTCGGGTGAGTATCTCAAGCATCTGATCTCTGGATACAACGTTGTCCATCGTCCAATGGGTCGCCCCACCCACGTCCATATACTCGATGAAGCGGATCTCGGCGCCGACCTCCTTGCCAAACTCCAGCAGATCAACGAGTTCGTCGTCGTTGACCCCCCGCATGACGACCGTATCAATCTTGACGCCCTTAAAGCCGACCCGCTGAGCCGCCTTGATGCCCTGCAGCACCTTTTCGTGGGAGTCTTTTCTTGTCAGTGCCATGAAGCGTTCCGGACGAAGGGTATCCAGGCTTACAGTCACTCGATGCAGACCGGCATCATACAGTGCCTGCGCGGCTTCAGCCAACAGTACCCCATTGGTCGTCATCGCAAGGTCCTTGATCCGCAGGTTCCGTACGATCATTCCGATCAATGCGGTAAGATCCTTGCGGATGAGCGGCTCGCCTCCCGTCAGACGGATCTTGTCGACGCCCAACTCTGCAAAGATATCCACCAGGCGGCTCGCCTCCTCCAGCGTCAGGATCTCCTGACGCGGAAGCCAGACGTATTCCTCCTCGGGCATGCAGTATTGGCAGCGCAGGTTACATCGATCGGTGACTGACAGGCGCAGACTGCGAAGAGGCCTGCTCAACAGATCAAGAAACGTTGGGGGGTGTTCGGGAACCTGCTCCATAGACGTTGTATCTTCAGTTGCTGATCTGCTCATGCGGGTACTCACCGGGCGCACCATCGCGCCCCTTGCAGGCAATACCTGCGAGACGTATCGCGCCGTCGCCGTTGAGCCCGTTAGAGCTCTACCTCGATATCGGAGCCGTTTATGCGGCTCTGATAATACGCGACTGGATCCTGCGCAGGAGGCCCAAGCACCTCTCCATTTGTGATGTTGAACCTGGCGCCGTGCCAAGGGCACGTGACAGTATCGCCTTCAACATCGCCTTCGGAAAGGGGGCCGCCTTCGTGGGTGCAAGTATCATCGATCGCGTGGCAGCGCCCACCGACACGAAAGAGGGCGATTACCTTGCCCTCGGCCTCGACTTGTTTCGCCTGACCCTGGGCCAACTCATCGGTTGTTGCGACCTTTACAAAACCAGCCATATCCCATCATCCCTCCCCTCACCTTCGCACTCTCATCCCTCCCACCAATCCCCCCACCCCCCTTTTACACCAAGGGGGGTAAAGGGGATATCTGCGGGCAGGGGTATTGCGCATTCCGCTCAGGGGGTCGCCACAAGATTTTCTTAGTGCTTTGGTGGATACTTCTGGTAATAGAGATTCGCGACGCTCCCCTCTTCCTCCTTCTGGGCTTCCCACGCAGCTCGCTGAACCGCCACCGGCAGGGTGTGTCCTTCCTTACACGCATCAGCGTTCATCTGGGTGAAATGTGCCCATTGCTCAGGAACCTGGCTCGCCTCGAAGATCGCAGCAACCGGGCACTCCGGCTCGCAGGCGGCGCAATCGATGCACTCCTCAGGGTGAATAAAGAGCAGCTCATCGCCCTCGTAGAAGCACTCCACCGGGCAGACATCTACACACGCATGGTCTTTGGTGCCGATACATGGATCGGCGACAACGTACGCCATCGTTCTTCTCCCTCCTTACTGGTTACGTGGTTTAGGTTGACGGAAGCTCGCATGTCCATACGAACCCGCTACTACAAAAAGCCAAGCTGAAGCTTGGCGGCTTCGGATAGTTTCGATGAATCCCATGGGGGATCCCACACGACCTCGACCTGGGCATCCACCACGCCAGGGACGCACCGCACCTTCATCTCGACTTGCGCCGGCAGTTCTGCAGCAGCCGGGCAATGGGGCGATGTCAGGGTCATGGCCACCCTGGCCAGGCCTGACGACTCTACCTGCACCCTGTAGATCAGCCCAAGATCGTAGATATTGACGGGGATCTCCGGATCATAGCAGGTGCGCAGCGCCTCAATAATCTCCGTCTCGATCTCACTCGTATCCATAAGAAATAAGCTCTCAGCGGTCAGCTATCAGCCCGAACAAGAGCGCTGAGGGCTGATCGCTGCTCCCTATTAGGTTTATCCGATGGTGTACCCTACTCCGTCGAGGCAAGCTGCGCCTGCCCCTCCAGTGCAGCATGCATGGTATGCCAAGGTAGAGTAGCACACTTGACCCGAACCGGAAACTCCCGCACACCCGCAAAGACGGCCAGCTTCCCAACCGCCTGCAGATCGGGTGCGGCGTTCAGATCGGCTGTCACCATGCTACGGAAGGCCTCGATAAGACCCTTGGCTTCGTCTGTCGTCTTGCCTTTCACCGTCGCAGTCATCATCGATGCAGAGGCCTTCGAAATCGCGCAACCCGAACCCTGAAAGGTAATCTCCTGAATCACATCATCCTCGACCAGTACGTACACCGTAATCTGGTCACCGCACAGCGGATTATACCCTTCCGCTGTACGGTTTGCCCCTTCCAGCTTCAGATAATTTCGGGGCCGCTTATTATGGTCAAGGATGACCTCTTGATACAGTTCGCGCAGATCCGACATCAGCCGAACAGCTCGCTGACCTTATGGATCGCCCTCACCAACGCGTCGATTTCATCCCGCGTATTATAGAAGGCCAGCGATGCCCTGGCGGTGGCCGGTACGCCGAACCGCCGCAACACCGGTTGAGCGCAGTGATGGCCGGTCCGGATCGCAATCCCCTCCTGATCCAGGATCGTGCCGATGTCGTGCGCATGGGCCCCGTCAAGGATGAAGGAGAGGATGCTCGCCTTCTCTTTGGCGGTCCCGATGATCCGCAGACCGGGGATCGTGGAAATGGCATCCGTCGCGTACACCAGCAACTCGTCCTCGTAGGCGGCGATTCGATCCAGCCCGATGCTGCTGACATAATCAATTGCCGCACCGAGCCCGATGGCGCCTGCAATGTGAGGTGTCCCAGCTTCGAACTTTAACGGCGCCTCGTTGTAGATCGTCTTCTCGAAGGTGACCGAAAGGATCATGTCGCCTCCGCCCTGATATGGCGGCATTATCTCGAGATGGCGAGCCTTGCCGAACACGACGCCGATGCCTGTGGGGCCGAACAGCTTATGGCCGGAACACACATAGAAATCGCAGCCCAACGCCTGCACATCTACCGGCATGTGAGGTGTGGCCTGAGCCCCATCGATCAGGACGGGTACGCCGCGCTCGTGCGCCAGGTCAATGACGTGCTTCACCGGGTTGATGGTGCCAAGCGCATTCGAGACATGCGCGATCGATACCAGCCGTGTATTTTCACCGAGCAGCCGCTCGTACTCGTCGAGGCGCAACTCGCCGTCGTCGTTGATCGGTATGACCCGAAGGACTGCGCCGGTTGCTTCGCACAGCATTTGCCACGGGACGATATTCGAGTGATGCTCCATCTCAGACACGAGGATCTCATCCCCTGCAACAAGAAGCGGCCTGACGAAGCTATGGGCCACCAGGTTGATCCCCTCTGTGGCGCCGCGCACAAAGATGATCTCGCGCGCATCGGCCGCGTTGAGAAAGCGCGCCACCTTGACCCTGGCGCCCTCAAAGGCCTCCGTGGCCCGTTCGCTCAAGAGGTGGATCCCCCGGTGCACATTCGAGTTTTCAGTCAGGTAATACTGCTCGATCGTCTCGATGACAGACTTCGGCTTCTGACTCGTCGCCGCGTTGTCGAGGTACACCAGCGGCCTGCCGCGGATCTGCTGCCGTAGGACGGGAAAATCCTCCCGGATGCGCTCCACGTCAAATGTCATGCGTTCCTCAGGCAGCGTCACAGATGCAGCCATCCCTGTCACTGCTCTCATGATCTCTCCTCAGGCATCGAGCCGTTGCCCAGCCGCGCGAGCAGAAGCTCATCGAGCCGGGTCCGGATCGGCTCAACCGTAATCCGGCTGAGCAACTCGCTCGCAAACGCATAGGTCAGCAGGCTCCTGGCATTCGCAAGATCGATGCCGCGAGCGCGCAAATAAAACAACGCATCCTGGTCATGCCGGCCGATGGTCGTGCCATGCGTGCATTTCACGTCGTTATTAAAGATCTCCAACTGTGGCTTGCTGTCGATCACGGCGTCCTCGGAGAGCAGGAGGTTCTTGTTGACCTGCTTGGCGTCGGTTTTCTCGGCGGCCTTGTGCACGACGACCTTGCCGTTGAACACCCCCCTCGACTTCCCATCGAGGATCCCCTTGTAGAGCTGACGGCTGCTGCAATGTGGCCGGACATGATCGATCCGCGTATGATTATCCACGTGCTGCCGACCCCTCGCCATATAGAGGCCATTGAGCGTGCACTCCGCGCCCTCCCCCTCGAGCGCCACGTCCAGATCGTTCCGGACGAGGACGCCGCCGAGGTCAATCGTGTGGGACGAGAACGTGCTGTCGCGGCCAAGCTGTGCCTGTACCGTTGCCACGTGGAAGGCCTCCTCACTTTCCCGCTGCACCTTGCAATAGTCGATCACTGCGCTCTCGCCGCCGACGATCTCGGTGACCGCATTGGTACAATAGACGTCGTTGCTCACACCAACATAACTCTCGACAAACTGAGCCCGGCTATGAGATCCCACCACGATCAGGTTCCGCGGATACGCCACAGTGGCGGAACTACTCCCCTCATCGGGCAACCCCAACTGCGCCGAGGAGACGAACAGCAGGTGGATAGGCGCCTCAACGGTCGTGCCCTTCGGAATAGACACGAACGCTCCATCTTCCATGAAGGCCGTATTGAGGGCCACAAACGCCTGATCGTGGTAACCGGCATACTGAGCCAGGTGCGGTTCGACCGAGGCCGGGTTGCACGCAAGCACCATTGCCAAGCTGCTCACCACGACACCTTCCGGCAGCTTCTCAAGCCACGAAAGATCGGGGGAGTAATGGCCGTTCACGAAGACGAGCTGGGCGCATGCCACCTTCTCAAGGGTAACAGATTCGACGGCTTCGACCGGCAGCGTCCCCCAGGCCTGCCCTGCGCGTCTGAACGGGGTTTTGGCAAGCGGGGCGACGTTCGTATACTTCCACTCTTCGAGCCGGGTCGTGGGAAACCCCAGTTCCACGAACCGGCCGAACGCCGCTGTGCGGATTCGGTTGATCCACTGGGGTTGACTGCCCGCGCCGTCCCGCTCGAACCGCTCAAAGTCCACACGATAGCTGTCCAGCTCTTCCGTAACGTGAAGCATCGGCTGCCGCTGTCTCCTACACCACTGCCTGCCGGGTCAGTTCAGCCTCCGCTTTGATCCAGTCGTACCCTTTCGCCTCGAGCTCGTGCGCCAGCTCCCGTCCCCCTGACTTGACGATCCGCCCTTCAAAGAGTACGTGGACGAAGTCGGGAGTGACATAGTTCAGCAACCGCTGGTAATGAGTGATCAGGATCATGGCGCGGTCCGGGCTCCTGAGCGCATCGATACCGTTCGCCACGATCCTCAAGGCATCGATGTCCAGGCCGGAATCGGTCTCATCCAGGATCGCCAACTTGGGATCGAGCACGGCCATCTGGAAGATCTCATTCCGCTTTTTCTCCCCGCCAGAGAAGCCTTCATTGAGCGGCCGATTCAAGAGAGCCTGATCCAACTCGATCACCTTCATCTTTTCCTTGACCAGATTGAGGAAGTCAATGGCATCGAGCTCTTCAAGACCTCGGTGCTTTCGTATGGCATTCACTGCCGCCTTCAAGAAGTAACTCGTGCTCACCCCGGGGATCTCGACCGGGTACTGGAAGGACAGGAAAATCCCCTCCCGAGCGCGCTCTTCTGGAGGCATCCGAAGCAGGTCCTTCCCCTCGTACACTACCTCGCCAGCTGTCACTTCGTAGCCATCCCGACCGGCAAGCACGTGAGCCAACGTACTCTTGCCGGAACCGTTGGGACCCATGACGGCGTGAACCTCGCCATGGTTCACCGTCAGATCCACCCCGCGCAGGATGTCTGCGCCCCCCACCTTCGCGTGCAGGTTTTTAATCGTGAGCAATATATTTTCCTCTAAGCGATCAGCTTTCAGTTAGCGCAAGCAGGCTGAGCGCTGAAGGCTGACGGTTGATGGCTCTGCCCTTAACCAACGCTCCCCTCGAGACTAACGCCCAGCAGCTTCTGGGCCTCGACGGCAAACTCCATCGGCAGTTCGCGCAACACTGTCTTACAGAAACCGTTGACGATCAGATTGACGGCGTCCTCGGCCGAGATCCCGCGCTGCTTGCAGTAGAAGAGCTGATCCTCGCCAATCTTAGACGTTGACGCCTCGTGCTCGAGTTGCGAGGAGCTGTTATTCACCTCGAGGTACGGGAACGTATGGGCGCCGCACTTATCGCCGAGCAGCAACGAATCGCACTGCGAGTAGTTTCGGGCGCCGGTCGCCCCTTTCATGATTTTCACCAGTCCACGGTAGCTATTCTGCCCGTGGCCGGCGGAGATGCCCTTCGAGATAATGGTGCTCCTGGTGTGCTTACCGAGATGGATCATCTTGGTGCCGGTGTCCGCCTGCTGGTAGTGATTGGTCAGCGCAACCGAGTAGAACTCCCCCGTCGAGTCATCACCCTGCAGGATGCAGCTCGGGTACTTCCAGGTAATCGCCGAGCCGGTCTCCACCTGCGTCCAGGAGATCTTGGCGCGCTTGCCCAGGCACTTGCCCCGCTTGGTGACGAAGTTGTAGATGCCGCCCTTGCCCTCCTTGTCTCCCGGATACCAGTTCTGGACCGTCGAGTACTTGATCTGGGCGTCGTCGTGGGCGATCAATTCCACGACCGCCGCGTGTAACTGGTTCTCGTCCCGCATCGGGGCGGTGCATCCCTCCAGGTAGCTCACATAGGCCCCTTCATCGGCGATGATCAGGGTCCGCTCGAACTGGCCCGTCTGGGCGGCGTTGATCCGGAAGTAGGTCGAAAGCTCCATCGGGCAGCGCACGCCCTTCGGGATATAACAGAACGATCCATCACTGAAGACGGCGGAGTTCAGCGTGGCGAAGAAGTTATCGGTGTAGGGCACCACCGACCCAAGGTACGTTCTGACCAGGTCCGGGTGATTCTGCACCGCCTCGGAAAAGGAGCCGAAGATGATCCCGAGTTCGCCGAGTTTTTCCTTGAACGTCGTGGCCACCGAGACGCTGTCGAAGACCGCATCGACCGCGATGCCGCTGAGCCGCTTCTGCTCCAGCAGGGGAATACCCAGCTTCTCGAACGTCTCCAACAGCTTCGGATCGACCTCGTCGAGATTCGTGGGTCCCTCTGTTTGCTGCTTTGGCGCCGCATAGTACCGGATGGCCTGGTAATCGATGGGCGGATATTTGACGTTGGCCCACTTCGGCTCCGCCTCCGATTTTTCCAGCTTCGCCCAATGCCGGTAGGCCTTCAGACGCCACTGCAGCATCCAATCGGGCTCATTTTTCTTGGCAGAGATGAGACGGATGGTGTCCTCGTTCAGTCCGTGAGGAACAGCCTCCTCCTCGATCTCCGTCACAAACCCGTACTTATATTCCTGGTTAGCCAGGGCCTCGATCGCCTTCGAACTGCTGCTCATGACCTCACCTTCTCCCGCTCTTGCTGACCCGTACGTAACGGGCGGATTCTACACCGGTCCTGCTGCGTGAGACCAGTCGATCCTTCCTCCCATAGCCCTTCATTATAGCGCGATCGACCTCCTATTTCCATACATTTTCCCGGCCGCGCCATGGTCTCGCTCTACCGCATCACAACCACTGGTGGCCTCTGGGGCCCACCAGTGGTTGCATTGGCGATGCTGATCCTGGCGGCCAGAGCACCCGCCACCTCATGGAAGACTCTTGCGACAGGCGAGTCAGCCGGCTCGATGGCCACAGGCCTTCCCTCATCGCTACAGCGGCGGATATGCGGATCGAGCGGAATCTCACCCAGAAACGGCAACTCGGCCTTCTCACTCGCCTCCCGCGCTCCGCCATGCCCGAAGATCTCATCGCGATGGCCGCACTGCGGACAGGCATAGTAGCTCATATTCTCGACGATCCCCAAGACCGGGGTCTTGAGCTTCTCGAACATTAGGATCGCCTTCGAGGCAACCTCCAGCGCCATATCCTGCGGGGTGGAGACGATTACCGCGCCGGTCAGTGGAATGGTCTGGCACAGGCTCAGTTGGATATCACCCGTTCCAGGCGGCAGATCGATCACCAGGTAGTCCAGCTCCCCCCACTCGACGCGGCCCAGAAACTCCTGGACCATCTTATGCAGCATCGGGCCCCGCCAGACGACCGCCTCCTGCTTCGGCAGAAAAAACCCCATAGACATGATCTTGACGCCATACACCATGGGTGGAATCATCTTCCCGGTGTCTGCCACCTGCAACGCGCCACCCTCCTCCGGTAAACCCTGCCGAGCGACGCCCATAAGTTTGGGGATGCACGGACCATAGACGTCCGCGTCCATCAGCCCGACCTTGGCGCCCGTCTGCATCAAGGCGACGGCCAAGTTGGCCGCCACCGTTGATTTGCCTACCCCTCCCTTGCCGCTCGCGACAGCCACCGTGTTGAGCACCCCCGGCAGGTACGCAGGTTGGGGCTCGCGAGAGGTCGTAACGCGGGAGGTCATAGTCACCTCCACCTGCTCTACACCAGGCAGAGCGGCCACGCTCTGCCTGGCACTCTCTTCCATCTGCTTTCTAACCGGACAGGCGGGGGTCGTCAACTCAATCGCAAACCTCACCTTCCCGCCATCGATCTGCAGGTCCCTAATGAAGCCAAGCGAGACGATATCGCGATGGAGATCAGGATCCTGGATCTTGGCGAGCGCCTCAAGTACCGTACGTTCAGTGATCATCTTTTACTGTTGCAGCCTCTCTAATGAACTCACCGGCTTACCAGCCACTCACCGCCCAACAGGTCAGGCGGCTTTTTCGGCATCAGCCTCGTGTTGAATCCGATCAAGCCAGCTATCCGTTTGGTTCCAGTCCGATACTCCCAAGCTCAGGATCCGGTCAATGTCGATCGCCGACATGAACTCTCGAACCGTAAAGCCGCAGCGCGAACATCGCTTGTAGTAGAACTTTTTGTTTCCCTCCGCCTGCATCTGTCCGATCCGATTCATACGGGCCAGGCAACACCGGCTCGCACCTGGGGGAGAGACGATCTTGTGAGGATAGCTGTTCCTGGCTCTTTTCTTGGCGGTATATTCGATAATACTGACCATCTGACCCCCCTGGGCCAATTGTTCCTCTCTCCTGTCCTGTAGATCAGTAACAGTTGCACCCCCTCTAACGTTCCGCAGTGTGTAGAAATAATGGGCTGGATTCTTCATTGCGTCACTCCAACCTTACAGAGATTTCTCTGTAAGCAAAGTCGATCAGTCAATCCGTATCAGTGTGTTGACTCTGCATCAGACGGCAATCTGATCCGTTCGGTCTGCGTAAATCCGACTAAGAGACACTGTATCTCCCTGGTAGATCCTGGCGGTAGCGTCACATATGAGACCCCCCTGTGAGAAACGGCCCGCGCATCCACCTGAGGCTTCGTCGAAACCGCTACAATCGGTAGCGTCGGGGCGAGTTCCCTGACGGCTGCAACGATCAGCAGGCTGTCAAGACCTGGGGTATCCAGGTCCAGAATCAGGAGATCGGCATCCATCACCTCGACGACCCCCAGGGCCTCCAGCCCGCACTCACAGACCGTAAGGTGATACTCGCCTGCGCTGAACGCCTTGGACGCTGCGTCCACCAACTCCACACTCTTCGAACACAACATGATATGCATGTCTACCACTCCCTCATCTGCCTTGGTAATTATGAAAGATAGCAAGGCCCGTACCAGCCTGAAGGAGTCGGTACTACGGAAACAATACTTACCTAACTATTTAGAACTACAGGGGTAATACGAATGAGGGAAGAACGCTTTCAGCATGGATACCCTTCGACAGGGTGGTAATTCTTCCGAGGGAGGGTCGGAGTTTCTCCGAGAGTCCCGCAGAACATAAATACCTTCGTCAGTTTACGCTTGAAGTCTCGGGCAAAAGGTACCATGCTTAGAGCCGAATAGATAAGCCCCTGGCTGCAATCACGGCGCAACTGTATTCGTACCCCACAGGAGGTGGTCATGGCAGATGAGCAACCAGTCGTTGGACGTACGAAACATGGAGAGTTGACGCTTGATCAGATTGCCGAACTGCAACCCGGGTTGGGTCAGTTGATGCCGCTGATGAGCGAGCGCTACTGGATCTGCTATTACGCCGCCAAGGGCGGGAATTGGGCGCTGGCCGCGTACCAACTCAATGGCCTGCGGAGCCTGTTCAAGAAGGCCAACACGACGCGGCCGAAGTACAAAGGGATGCTTAATCGCTATGTCAAGACCATCTTCGATCCGCTTGCGCTGTATATCGAGGCCAGGAACTTTGTCGAATTCAACGCATGCTTCATACAGGGCATCGAGTTGGCCAACACGATGCACGGCTCCACCAATCACCCCGAGATTGTCTGGAAGCTCCCGCCCACTCCTCCGCAGCATCTGGAGATGGGTCCAATATCATGAAACGATCGATCATGATTGCCGTAGCCCTGCTTGCCTGTATAGCCCTCGTCTCGGCGGCTTATGCGGAGTCTCTGGAAACACTGACGCTCCGCCAGGGAGACGTGAAGATCGTAGAGGTTGCCCACGGCGGGCGGATTTCAGGTATTCAGGGTGCCATAGATACGGGCGGCGCACCCTCTTCCATCCCGATGTTCAATAAAGGAGAGGCGCTGTACGGTATTATTGCGATCGATTTATACCAGCAACCCGGTACATATCAGATGACGGTGTATGAGACGGCCACGAAGCGAGCGCTCTCGACAAAGACGCTGATTGTCAAACAGGGGGAATTTCAGAAGAGCGTCAGCCCGCGCTGGAACACACAGGCCTTTGGCCAAACCGATCTCGAACGGATCGCCAGAGAGAAAAAGGAGATAGCCGAGGCGCTTGCCACATCCGCGCTTCAGCCCCTTTGGCAGGGCGGAACGATCGACCCGATCGACAAAACCGATCACACCGGATTGATCACGACCCCATTTGGCCAGATCCGGATGAATCCGGCTCAGGACTGGCACCGGTTTCATCGGGGAACCGATTTTCAGGCCCCCGAGGGCTTTTCGATACGGTCCATTGCCTCAGGGAAAGTCGTGCACCTCGGCCGCGATTATCTGTTGGAGGGCAATATCACGGTGATCGATCATGGCCTGGGGATCTTTTCTTCGTACCTGCATCAGTCGGCGTTTCTCGTCAAGGTGGGGGATGAGATCAAGAAAGGCGACGTCATCGGGCGAGTCGGGAGTACCGGCAATAGTCTTGCGCCCCACTTGCATCTTGGGCTCAGGATCGGCGGGGCCATGGTTGATCCGCTGCAGTTTATCGAGGCGCTGCGTCAACCATGACGACTGGCACTATTCGCCGACGATCGATTGCGTGGTGCAGGCGGCAGGACCAGAAAATATTACATCTTCTGAACCCTTTCTATATAAACAGTTCTATGTGACGGGTTGGACAGGCAATCCGAATCGTTTCCCTCAACAGGGTGTTCCAGCCACACACCATCCGCGGATACTCTACCAGACCGCGCTGCTTCTCATGCCCGGTCGTGATCGTTCCGTAGCCCGCTGGGAGGTCTTGGAGGCTGGCGTGGATTGATCTCTGTGGCATTGGACTTGCACTTCTTCATATAGTAGAATCAGCTGTGCGAGCAGGCGGTTTCATTCTCGTTAACCCGTACTAGAGGAGTGAAGCGATGCAAACGTTATATAAGAGCCTATTGGTGACCACCCTTTGTGCTGCTGTATCGGTTTTCATCTTCGCCGACGTCAGCCAGGCGAACGGCGGTGGCTCCGGTTCTTCAAAGGTGAAGGTCAAGGTCAGGGCGGAGCTTGAGCCGTTCGACGGATCTCCCGACTCAGATGCTGAGGGCAAGGCACGACACAAGAAGGAGACTCGAACTCGGGATGGGGTAACAAAGATCAAGAAAGACGAGTTTAAGGCGACAGTAAAGATCCCGGTCCCTTCACCCGCCTTGGGGATTACCGAAGACAATGCAGAGAACGCCGACATCCGCCTGATCCTAAGCAACGCTGGTGGTAACTTTGCGAACTGTCAGCTTGAGTTTGACGAAATCGATGAAGATGACGACGACGAGATGCAGGCTGAGTTCAAGGTTGATGTGCGGCTGAAGAAAGGTACGGTGCGAGATAAGAGGGGTACGTGTGACGGGAGTGTTCCTGATGCGCAGGCTGGCGATGTGGCTACAGCCACGTTCGGTCCCGGCCCAACTCCTTTCCTACGGGGTACCTTCGAACAGCATCACTGAGCGATCGATTCTCTCACACTCCTACTACTGAGTACAACAAGGGGGCCGGGTCACAATCCGGCCCCCTTGTGCTATTTCCAGGCCTCAATTCCTCTTTACAATCTTCGCGTTTTTATGCTATTTTCGCTCTACAGTAAGGAGGTACGTCTATGTCTGGACATTCCAAATGGTCGGGCATCAAACATAAGAAGGCTAAGATAGATGCCATTCGCGGCCGTGCGTTTACCAAGCTGATCAGGGAGATCACGGTGGCCGCTAGGGTAGGCGGTGGCGACCCGGACGGTAATCCCCGCCTTCGATTGGCGATCGAGAAGGCGAAGGCCGTCAATATGCCTCAAGACAACATCCAGCGAGGCATCCTGAAGGGGACAGGTGAGCTCCCCGGCACCTCCTATGAGGAGTATATCTATGAGGGGTATGGGCCTGGAGGCGTCGCCGTCTTGTTAGAGATCCTGACTGATAATAAAAACCGGACCGCCCCGGAGATCCGTAAACTGTTCTCCAAGTACGGTGGAAATCTGGGGGAATCCGGATGCGTCGCGTGGCTGTTCGAAAAGAAGGGGCTGATCCAAGTGGAAGCGGCCGCGGCTGATGAGGATCGGCTGCTGAGCATTGCGCTGGAGGCGGGCGCCGAGGATATGGTCCGGTCTGACAACACCTTCGAGATTATTACCGCGCCCAAAGATCTCGAACGGGTTAAGGAATCCCTGACGAAGGAAAAGATCGAGATCGCCGACGGAGAGGTGACCATGCTTCCGCAGAACACCATCAGACTGGAAGGCAAACAGGCGCAGCAAGTGCTCCAGTTGATGGAGGCGCTTGAAGAGCACGACGATGTCCAGCACGCGTACGCGAACTTCGATATCCCAGAAGAGATCATGGCGGCAGTAACCGGCTAGGCCCGTGGTGAGCGCTGTCGAACCATTGGATCGCATGATGATCCCGATGGAACTGCCGTGCTGGTCTTAGGGGTTGATCCGGGGACCAGCGCAACCGGCTATGGTGTGGTAGCTCGCAGTGACGGGCAATTACGAGCCGTCGAATATGGCAGTATCGTGACGACGCCCCGCGACCCCTTTCCTTCCCGCCTGCAACAGATCTTCAGCCGATTGGCCGAACTGATCCACCGTCATCAGCCGGAGTGGGCAGCGGTCGAAAGTCTGATCTTCGCAAAAAATGCACAAAGCGCGTTCAAGTTGGGCCAGACACGGGGGGTTATCCTTCTGGCTGCCGCGCAAAACGGGCTTACCATCGCAGAGTATACCCCGCTGCAGGTCAAGAGCGCTGTCACAGGGTATGGCGCTGCAGATAAACGCCAGGTCCAGCAGATGGTCGAAACACTCCTTGGTCTCGATGAGCCGGTCCACTCGACCGACGCAGCCGATGCGCTGGCTGTCGCTATTTGCCACCATCATTCGGCCAAGCTCCAGCAGCTTATACAAGGCAGCAGCCGGTGATCGCTCAGCTCCGCGGTCTGTTGGTGTCCAAAGATCCCGGGCAGATCGTCGTTGATGTGCACGGGGTCGGCTATCAGGTCTTTGTCCCTCTTTCGACCTACTATCAGCTTCCGGATATTCAACAGGATGTGTTCCTGCGCGTGTACACGCATGTCCGCGAGGATGCCATCCACCTCTACGGATTTCATACGCTCGAAGAAAAGACGATGTTCGAACTGCTGACGGGGGTATCCGGAATCGGGTCCCGCCTCGCAGCCAATATTCTGTCAGGGATCGCCGTCGAGGAGTTTATTCCGGCCATCCTGGAAGGCGACATCGCACGACTCAAGGCGATTCCAGGGATAGGTCGAAAAACGGCCGAGCGGATCATCCTGGAGTTGAAGGACAAGGTGCTGCAGGTTCCTGGCGCACGTCAACCCGTGGTGGGCCACAAGCCGAGCCCGGAACGGGATCGAACCATCGAGGATGTCGTCTCTGCGCTTTTGAACTTAGGATGCAGCCGCAAAGAGGCCTCGGCGGCGGCCGAGGCGGCGCATCACATCGTCGGCGATGGGGCGGACTTTGAACAGTTTGTCAAGCAGGCACTGAAGCATCTGTCTGAGGGGACAAGGAAGCGGCTATGACGGCGGCGAAGCAGAAGCAAGAGAGCGGACCGGAACGGGTGGCGAATCGGCAGCTCCAGGACGAGGACCAGGATCTCGAACAAAGCCTGCGTCCAAAAGCCTGGGACGACTATATCGGCCAGGACAAGGTCAAGGCCAACCTCCAGGTCTTCGTACAGGGGGCCAAACAGCGGAAGGAGCCCCTGGACCACCTGCTCTTTTATGGCCCGCCCGGACTCGGCAAGACCTCGCTCGCCTTCATGATCGCCTCGGAGATGGGGGTCAATATCCGGATCACCTCCGGCCCGGTGATCGAACGGCAAAAGGACCTGGCGGCAATCCTCTCCAGCCTCAGAGAACAGGATATGCTGTTCATCGACGAGATCCACCGGATGAATCCCCTCGTTGAAGAAACCCTCTACCCGGCCATGGAAGATTATCGGCTGGACCTGATCATTGGGCAGGGTCCAAGCGCACAGACCTACCGGCTGAAGCTGCCGCGTTTTACGTTGATCGGGGCGACCACTCGCGCCGGCCTGCTGGCCTCGCCGTTGCTCAATCGGTTCGGCGTAGTCCAGCGCCTGGACTTTTACGACGAGACCGACCTTTTCAGGATCGTCCTGCGGTCGGCAAAGATCCTGGGGGTCTCGATCGTCGAGGACGGCGCATGGGAAATCGCGCGGCGCTCTCGCGGGACGCCTCGCGTTGCCAATCGCCTGCTGCGACGCGTCAGGGATTTCGCCCAAGTGCTGGGAGACGGCGTCATCACCCGCGAGATGGCACAGAGCGCGCTGGAGCGGCTTGAGGTGGACAGCAACGGGTTCGACGAGATGGACCGGCGGATCCTGTATACCATCATCGAAAAGTTTGCCGGCGGGCCGGTAGGGATCGAGACGATCGCGGTCGCTGTCGGAGAGGAAAAAGACACGATCGAGGACGTCTATGAACCGTTTTTGATCCAACAAGGGTTTTTAGCCAGGACCCCAAGGGGCCGCACCGTCACCCGTCTGGCCTTTGATCACTTCAAGCTTCCCCGTCCGGCCGAGATGCAGGGCGAGTTGTGGCATGAGTAGATTGCGTCTATAGCGTATGACGCAAAGGACGCGAAAAACGCAAATGCAGGGGATGGAACCGCTCGCCAGAATGTTGATCCTGTTCGGCCTTATTCTGGCCGCCGTAGGGGGGCTCATCCTGTTCGTCGGAAAGGTACCTTTTATTGGAAAGCTCCCTGGAGATATCTATATTCAGCGAAAGAACTTTTCATTCTATTTCCCCCTGACCACCTCAATACTGCTGAGTATCCTCCTGACCCTGCTCTTTTCATTGTTTCGCCGCCGGTGAGCGCCGTCGAGACTGTCAGGAGCTGACCTCTCCCATGCCTATGCCGCTTCGAACAGCCGATTTCGACTATAATCTGCCCCCCGATCTGATTGCGCAGACGCCCGCCCACGAGCGCGATCGTTCGCGTCTCCTGGTCCTGGATCGACATACGGGCGCCATGCAGCACCGAATCTTCCGGGATCTCTCTGACTACCTTCTACCTGGAGACCTACTGGTCATCAATGAGGTGAAGGTTATCCCTGCCAGGCTATTCGGCCGATCCGAGCGACGGCATCATATTGAGGTGTTGCTGCTGCTAGAAGTTGAAGTCGATCCCGGATTAAGACATGCCGGGACAAGCTGCTGGGAGGCGTTAATCAGGCCATCCAGGTCGGTTCGGGTCGGCGATCGCCTGATCCTGGCCGATGATACGATTACAGCCGAGGTGCTGGAGAAGCGGGGCGAGGGCCGCCATCTGCTCAAGCTCGCGTACGACGGACACCTTACCGACCTCTTATGGCGATTCGGCCGGATGCCGGTGCCACCCTACATCAAAAGACAGGGTACGAAATCCCCCCACCCCCCCTTCACAAAAGAGGGGCACGGGGGGATTTGGGATGCTGAGATGGATCGCGAGCGATACCAGACGATCTATGCCAAGTATGAAGGCGCCATCGCGGCACCTACGGCCGGCCTCCACTTCACGCCAGAACTGATCGAGACGCTCACACAGCAGGGTATCGCCATTACCCCGCTTACCCTCTATGTCGGGCCTGGTACATTTCGCCCTGTTCGGGTGGATGAGGTTGACCGGCATCAGATGGAATCGGAGCGCTACATGATCCCGGAACAGACCGCCCTGGCGGTCAAGGCCGCCAAGAAAGAGGGGCGGCGGGTCATCGCGGTCGGGACCACAACCGTCCGAGCGCTGGAACATGCCGCCGTCGACGGCGACGTAAGGTCCGGGGCCGGCGTCACAGATATCTTTATCTACCCGGGCTATCGATTTCAGTGTATCGATGCGCTGATCACCAACTTTCATCTGCCTTGCTCCACCCTCCTCATGCTGGTCTCGGCCTTCGCAGGCCGGTACGCCGTAATGGCAGCGTATCGTGAGGCGATCGCATTACGCTACCGTTTCTATTCCTACGGCGACGCGATGTTGATTGTATGATAAGGTAGCCGGGCAGCCGTTCAGCGATCAACAGTCAGCGTATTGCAGTTTCTGACCTGGCTGAAGACTGAAGGCCGAGTGCTGGCAGCCCAATGGGTAAAACAACGTGACCTTCGAGTTACTGAAGACTGATACTGCAACAGGCGCGCGGCGAGGGCGACTGACGACGTCCCACGGCACGGTGGAGACCCCCGCATTCATGCCCTGTGGAACGGCAGGCACGGTCAAGACGCTCACCCCGCACGAGCTGGAGGCCGAAGGGGTACAGTTGGCCCTGTGCAACACCTACCACCTCTACCTGCGGCCCGGCCACCGGCTTATTGAGGAGCTTGGCGGTCTGCATCGTTTCATGGCCTGGTCCGGCTCGATCCTCACCGATAGCGGGGGATACCAGGTCTATAGCCTGACCCCGCTTCGGCAGATCTCTGAAGAAGGGGTACGCTTTCGGTCCCATCTTGACGGATCGCTTCACTTTCTCTCGCCGGAGCTTGCCATCGAGATACAAACATCCCTTGGGGCCGATATCATCATGCCGCTGGACGAATGCGCGCCCTATCCTTCGACGCTGGATTATCTGCAGCGGTCGCTGGATCTGACGCTTCAGTGGGCGGAACGATCCCGCACGGCTCATCCCAATGGACACCAGGCATTATTCGGTATCCTGCAGGGGGGGACCGACAAGGCACTGCGGGAACAGGCGGCAACGGCGCTGCAGCAGATCGGCTTTGACGGCTACGCGCTCGGCGGCCTCGCCGTCGGCGAACCGAAGGCAGCGATGTACGAGACGGTCGCTCATACGACGCCGCTGCTGCCGGCCGATCGACCTCGCTACCTGATGGGGGTGGGAACACCGGAGGACCTTGTGGAAGGCGTCGTGCGGGGGATCGATATGTTCGACTGTGTGATGCCGACCCGGCACGGCCGGACCGGAAGCCTGTTTACCAGCCAGGGCCGGATCAATATCAAAGGGGCGGGATATGCGTCCGACGACAGGCCGCTCGACCCCGCCTGCGATTGTTATACCTGCCGGCACTTCTCCCGCGCCTATCTCCGGCATCTCTTTATGGCAGGCGAGATCCTCGGACTACGTTTGAACACACTGCACAACCTGCATTTCTATCTGACGCTCATGCGACAGATCCGCCAGGCTATCGACAATGGCAGCCTGGCCGCATTCCAAACAGAGTTTCTTGAGAGGATCGGCACGCTGAATCGTAACGACACCGTGGCATAACAGCAGCACACTCAGAGGAGGTCAGAACATGGGAATGGCGTTTGCTCAACAAGGGGGGGCTCCGGCTGGAGGTGAACTCAAGGGGATGATCGGGACCCTCGTCACCCCGCTGGCAATACTGTTGGTCTTTTATCTCTTAATGATTCGCCCCCAGCAAAAGAAGACGCAAGCACAAAAGGAAATGCTCGAAAATCTGAAGACCGGCGATCCGATCGTTACCACTGGGGGATTGTACGGAACAATCGTCAAGTTTGGCGAGCACAACCGGGTCAGGATTCGGATCGCTGAGAATGTGACGGTCGAGATCGCGCGGAGTGCCATCACCGAGAAGACTACTACTACGACAACCGAGGCGACAAAGGGTAAGAGCGATGACGCCGGGACCAAGAATGCCTGAGGCGTCTGAATATCGCCTCTCGGGTGCCGCCCTCTACGGAGCGCCGAAGTCGTACGTCTTCCCCTGATCGAGCGGCAGGATCGGCGGATTAGAGAGCAGGGCTAGATCGTGTAAGATTTCCGCGACGTATTGGGGCTTCATGTGGTGCGCATAGAGCGCCGGCTGCCCGGTCAGCTGAGCCAAATCCGCATGTAACATCGCCGGGGTTAGATGCCCGGTCATGACGGCGTGCTTGTGCAAGCGGTTGGGAAACGAGGCCTCGGCGATGATGGTATACAGGTGCGCTGTCCGGTTCGCCACCTGCCAGAGCTCGCGTGTCAGGCTGCTGTCGCCCTGATAGAGCAGCGCGGAGGCGCCGTCCGAGATGACGTAGCCCACCGCCTCGATCGTATGGTCCACGCGGACCGCAGTCACCTCATACCTGCCGAGCTGGTGGGGTCGGCCTTCCGATAGGGTATGGAAGGTCAGGGTGGGGCGCAGCGTGGAGGGCAGGTTGCTGAAGTTAGGCCACAGGATGTTATTGAAGAGGTGCGTCTTGATCTGGTCAATCACCGGGGGGATACTCCAGACCTCGATCGGGCGCGGGCGGACCATAAAGAGATTATCCGACAGATAGGCCAGGTCCACGATATGACTGATGTGGGCATGGGTAATCAGGATGTGATCGACGGCGGCTTGCGCCTGCAGCGTTAGGCCGGTCGTCACGGATCCTGCATCAAGTAAGAATCGGTCCTCAATCAACAGCGAGGTCAATCGACAGCCGAGGGCCTCTCCCCCGAAACAGCCGAGCACGTGCATACGCATGGGCAATCTCCTCTAATCACCGTGGGTGATGGACGCCAGGGCCGTCGTCGTTGCGTCGGGGCACGCTGGCGGTGCGGGATCTGCTGTCCTCTGTACCTCTACGAACCACCGGGTATCAGCCGGTACCCGGCTACGATCGCAACTCCAGGTTCTTCAGCCGCGAGTCCATTACCTGCTTAAAGTGGTTCCTAAAGCCAGGGGGACACGGGGCTGCCTACGGAATTAGTATGGTGTCCCCGGAATTCCCGGATGCGAAAAAAGAAGAGCCTTACGGATACCTATCGTTCCTCTGGATTCCGTCCCGACCCTCAGGTGCGAGGATGCTTTGGTGATCCGAAGGCCCGGATTCTTCGGCTCGTGCGACGGGGAAAAAAACGGTCTGCGGCACGTGCGGGCGATCGCATCGGACGTTTTACGATCGCAAGACGCGCCAAATCCGGGATCTCTCGTGTGGAGATACCCGCGTGTATCTGGAGGTCGAAATCCGGCGTGTCCTGTGCCAGAGCTGTGGCGCGGTGAGGCAGGAGCACCCACCTTGGATCGCCGACAATCCCTTTTATACGAAGCGGTTTGCCTTCTTTGTGGGACGACGCTGCCGGGCCTCCACCCTGCAGGACGTGGCCAACGAGCTTCATCTGAACTGGAAGACGGTCAAGGAGCTGGATAAGCAGTATATGCGCGAGCAACTCCGGCGGATCGGGATGCCGGGGCCTCAGGTCATCGGGATCGATGAGGTGTCGATTAAGAAAGGGCACACGTACCGGATTATGGTGAGCGATCTGGTGCGTCGTCGGCCCATCTGGTTTGGGGGTACGGATCGGTCGGAAGCGAGCATGGACGGATTCTATCAGTGGCTGGGGCCGACGAAGAGCCGAAAGATTCGACTGGCAGTGATGGACATGTGGAAGGCCTTTCGCGCCTCCGCGCTCAAGTCGGATCACGCCCAGAAGGCGGCCATCCTCTTCGACAAGTTCCACATCCTGCGTCACCTGGGCGAGGCCCTGGACAAGGTGCGCAAGAGCGAATATACCCGGCTCACCGGGGAGGACCGCCGATTCATCAAGGGACAAAAGTATACGCTGCTCTCCCATCGGGAGAACCTCACGCTCGACGGGCGACGGGCCTTGAAAACCTTGCTGGCCGCCAACAAGAGATTGAACACCGCGTACCTGCTCAAGGAGTCCTTCGGGCAACTGTGGGACTACCAGAGGGAGGGCTGGACCCGACGGTTCTTCGAGAACTGGCGGGCCTCCCTCAAGTGGCAGCGCCTCAAGCCCTACGAGCAGTTCGCCAAGATGATCGAGCGGCACTGGGATGGGATCGCCGCCTACTGTAAACCTGAGAACAAGGTAGCATTAGGCTTTGTCGAGGGACTCAATAACAAGATCCGTGTTCTACAAAGACGTGCTTATGGCCTACGCGATGAGGAGTACCTGCGCTTGAAAATCCTCACGTGTATGCTCTCAGCGATCTAAAAGGCCTAAGAAGTTACCCACTCACTTGGGAGAAGAGCCAACTTTTTCATGTGATCCAACTCCGAAGAGTTTACAAGGGAACATTGGCGGTAGCTGTCTCCTCCCAGGCGGCGTAGTCATCGGTGAAATATTTCAGTCGAACCTTCTTAAACTCCCGCACCGTCCACAGCAACGCATAATCACCAATCCCTGTTTCACGGCTGATTGCCGCCACCGTCTCCTCGCATGCCTCCCGACTTTTCTGATGGACCATCGTAAAGAGCGTAAACGGCCACTCCGGATAGGCGGGACGCTGATAGCAGTGGCTCACCGCACGAAACTGCGCCATTTGGAGCCCTACAGCCTCTACCTTTTCTTCCGGTACAGGCCATGCCGCCATCACGTTGCCGGTATAGCCGGCCTTGCGATGGTTTAAAATCGCGGCAAAGCGGCGCATGATCTTCCGCTGCAGAAACTCCTGAGCGCCGGCCAATACTGCTTCAACTTCCAACCCGCATTGTCTGGCGACATCGCGAAACGGCTCTTCGACAAGCGCTAGATCATATTGAAGGACCTGTACGATCCGGCGCTCAGTAGGACTTAAGCCATTTCCGGCAGTACCGCCGTTTCCCGTAAAGAAACTGCCCTCTTCCTTACGTACCCCCGTAGCTTCAGCGTCCATATCCAGGCGTACCCCGATCTTAAAGATTCTGAGCGATGGAAAGAGCCTCGCTGCCTCAGCACCTGTCTCTCGCACTAAAGCGGCCATGCTCCCATCGAGCCCAAGTCGGCTCTCTGGTGGCACAGCAAGGGTAAACCACACGTTATACGAGCCACAAGCCTCAGGCCGATAATTGCCGGAGAATACGTACGAACGCAGGTAATTATGGCTGACCCCAGGATGAGCGTTAATAACGGCTACTGCCTGATCAATACGCTCCTCACGTAATTGAAATCCGACCAGCGATGACCGATAGCCAAGGCGTGATGTATCAAAGATGGCGCCGATGTTTCGGATTACGCTATCGGCTTTGAGCCTGGCAATACGCTCGATCACATCGCCTTCGGACAGTCCCAAGCCTTCCCCGAGAACTCGATAAGGACGCTCTACAAGCGGGATACCCGCCTGTACCGCATCCAATAATTTACCGTCCATTGCGTCTATGCCAACCATTACGATCTCCTTACATAGTCAAGCGAGCTTCCTGTCCTTTACTGGGCGTGTGCCATAGACGTTCTCATGTGCCGTGTCATCCTTCAGGAACCGCGTGGATCAAGGAAACAGCACCAGATCGGCCGGTCGATCCTTGACGGCTTACTGGAATTCGAGGGGTCGGGAAATGACGAGTAGATCGAACCATCAACAGAAGGGAAGGAGAGTGATGGCCCACTAGCAAGCATGGCGGGAATATCCTCGACCATGCTCCGGCTTCTTCACTCTGATTTCTTCTCTTCCTGAATGCCCGGAAACACCTTTACCGAAAGGTCCTGGCCGATATGACACTGCAAGCAAAAATCATTGCGCGTCGGATGCGGTGTGATTGGGGCCCCGGCGACTCCGAATTCGTGGCAAACCAGGCACATGCCCTTCCTCGCTTCTGCGTCATGGGGGATCAAAGGCGGGGCGCCCTCATAGGCACGAGGTAGTCTCTTGCTTCCCTGCTGAGGAGCAACCTGCTCAGCAAATGCGCTCCCGTTGAGAGTGGCCAGTAAGCCAAAGAGAAAAAGCCAAAAAGAGAGTGTTTTGAGCGATTTCATCGTTTACCCCTCACACCTTCTCGACCCTAACCGCGCATTTCTTAAAGTCCGGCTGCTTGGAAATCGGATCGTAAGCATCAAGTGTCACCAGGTTGATTAAGACATTTTCGTCAAAGAAAGGAACAAAGACGACTCCCTTCGGAACAGTATTTCTCCCGTTCACTTGAGCCTTTGTGATGACCTCGCCACGGCGCGATCGTACACGGACCTGATCCCCGGTCTTGATTCCCATGGCGGCCGCATCCTCAGAGCTGATCCACACAGGCGCAAAGGGGGCGGAACGGTGAAGCTCAAGGACTCTCCGCGTCATCGTTCCAGTATGCCAGTGTTCAAGCACGCGTCCTGTCGTAAGCCACAAGGGATATTGCTCATTCGGCTGCTCGGCCGGCGGCTCGTAAGGCCGTGCCCAGATTACCGCCCGGCCATCAGGCTGGCCGTAGAAACGGACGCCTTCGCCCTTCTTGACGTACGGGTCGAGCCCCTCCCTGTAACGCCACCGTGTTTCCTTTCCCTCAACCACCGGCCAGCGTAGCCCACCTCGAACCTTTACGTACAGATCATAGGGCGCAAGATCCTTTCCCTTTCCCTGGCCGAATTTTCGATACTCTTCAAATAACGCCTTCTGCAGAGGCGTGTCTCCGTAATCGAACAGGTGCCCCATATCAAGGCGCTTGGCCAGTTCGACGATCTGCCAGAGATCATCCTTCGCCTCGCCTGGCGGATCTACCATCTTCACCCAGTGCTGCGTGCGCCGCTCAGTATTGCCGAACATCCCCTCTTTTTCAACCCACATAGCCGACGGAAGGATGAGATCGGCATACCGAGCAGTTTCATTGGGATACACCTCGGAGACGATAATAAATCGCTTGTCACCTTTTCGTGCGCCCTTTCGATAGCGACCGACATGAGGCAGGGTCTGAAAGGGATTGGTGGTGTTGATCCAGATTACCTTGATATCGCCGCGATCCAAGGCGCGAAACATCTCCATGGTATGATAGCCCGGTCTGGGCGAAATCTTCTCAACGGGAACATTCCAGATATTCGCTGCGATCTTGCGATGCTCTTCCTTCGCAACAAACATACCGCCGGGCAGCGTATGAGACAGCACGCCTGCCTCCCGCGTGGTCCCGCACGCTGAAGGCTGTCCGGTCAGCGACAAGGGACCGTTGCCGGGCTCAGCGATTTTCCCGGTAAGAAGATGGAGGTTATAGACAAGATTATTGATCCAAGTACCTCGTACGTGCTGGTTGAAGCCCATGGTCCAACAGGACACAGCCTTACGCTTGGGATCACCCAGCAGCCGAGCGATCTGACGAATCGTATCCGCCGGGATACCAGAGAGTTTTTCAGCATATTCCGGTGTGTAGGTTTCCAGAAATTGCTTGTACTCCTCAAAGTTGATTGGCTGAGGTTTGTCGGCAAAAGGTTTATACGTTTTCCAACTGGTTTCCGCAGCCCCCCCGTACTCAAAATGATCCTCCAGACCATAGCCGATCCCTGTCAGCCCCTTTTTGAAGCTGACATGCTTCTGGATAAACGCATCGTTGATGAGCCCTTCTTTGACGATCACATGTGCCATGGCATTCGCGAGCGCAAGGTCTGTGTGGGGCTTGAAAATCGCGACGATATCTGCCGGTTCATCAGTACTGCGGTTTAGAAAGGTTTGCAGGCTGACGATCTTGACGTTAGGATCTTGATGTTTCCGCTCCATCATCCTGGAATAGAGGATCGGATGTGCCTCGGCAAAGTTAGAACCCCATATAAAAAACGTATCGGTCAGATCAAGATCGTCGTAACAACCCATCGGCTCATCCATACCGAACGTCGAAAAGAAACCGGCGACGGCCGATGCCATACAGAGGCGCGGATTGCCCTCGATGTTATTAGAACCAATCCCTGCCTTGATCAATTTATTGACGGCGTAGCCCTCAAAGACCGTCGTTTGGCCCGAGAAGTACATCGCGATTGACTCCGGACCATGCTGCTGGATGGCATCCTTAAACTTAGAGGCCATAATATCCAGCGCCTGATCCCAGGGGATCCGGACAAACTTGTTGCCCTGGCGAAGCAGCGGAGTCCTGTAGCGATCAGACCCATACAGAATCTTGGGGAGGCTATAGCCTTTCACACAGAGTAGGCCGCGATTGACGGGCACCTCTGGATCGCCCTTGACAGCCACTACCTTCCCTTTTCGCAGACCAACCAGAACGCCGCATCCGACGCCGCAGAAACGACAAGGGCTCTTCTTCCACTCATCCGCCGACGCCTCCGCAGCCTCGGCAAGACCCTGCGAGGTCTGCAGTAGCGTCTCAGGCGAGGAAAGGACCGCGGCGCCTGCGCCTGCCAAGGTCTTTAACAGCTCTCTACGAGAAAGTTTCATGGTCGACCCCTATTGTCTGGATGAGCCGAAAATCGGCACCGTCATTTCTCACATGCCAAACTTGTGCGCCCGGTTCGTAAAAAAGATCCCGGAGGGATGCTCCGCCGGGAATTCCTTTAATAGCTTCAACGTCACCGTATCGTAGACCACAACCTTGTTGCCGTCCGTAAGAGAGATATACGCAGCCTCTCCCTTGGGCGTAAACTGCGGGTGCGTAGCCCCTGGCCCGGGATTGAGCGTCTTGACAACCTTCATGCTGTCAACGTCAATAATATCAATCAAATCCCCGTTCTTGCCGACTATGTCCACCCAGACTTGACGTCCGTCCGGCCTCGCTACGGTATAGAGGGCAGTACCGCTGAGCGGTATGGGAGTCAGCGGCGTCCAGTCAAGCGTCGAATACACCAAGGCAACCTCGCGCTTGAGCGCTGGCAGAAAAGCCAGTCTTCCGGCAATCGCCCAGCCCTTGAGATGCGGAATCTTCCATAGCGGAACCTCGGGACCTTTATTTGGCTCGGCAAGAATAGGCGTCACCCGATCGAGCTTCCATGTATCGATGAGTCCCATCCAGTTCGAGTGCAAAAAGCCAGCAAGGTAATAGTGTCCATCCGGGCTGATGAGCGCATCGTAGGGCATCTCCCCGACATCCGCAAACTTCTTGATAATCGGAAACTCCTTTTTCCCCGCATCGACGACCCATATACTGTTGGCGTCCATCAAGGAGAAAAGGAACAGGTTTTCTGATGCTCCAACCAATCCTACGACCCGGGACGAAGACTCCTTACCGTTCGCATCTGTATGCAGTGCCGGAATCGTCTTGACCAGTTCCAGTGTATCGGCATCCAGAATGCGCACCTCGCCGGGAATATAGTTGCTGAGGGCTATATACTTCCCGTCTTGGCTGATCACACCACCGACGGACCATTTTCCGGCGTTGACCTGTTTGACTACCTTGAGACTCAACAGGTCAATCTTCGATACCTGGGCCTCCCGACCGATGACATAGGCATAGCGCGCATCAGAGGAAAATTTTACTGTCGCATGACTGAGGTTGCCAAGTCCGGAAATCCGTCCCAGAAGTTCGTGGCGTGAGGAGTCGATAACCAGGACGCTGCCGGCCTCCCGCTCAATGACGACTACCAATGACGCCGTGCCCCACCGCCGCTCCTCAGCGCTCGACTGTAAAGGCACGCTGAGAGCAAGAAGGATCAGAAATGTCTTAGTGATGTACCGAGACAGGCGCGATATCGTGGTCATCTTCCCTTCCGTCTGATGAGATCCCCAACTCCTCGTCGCTCAGATAGCACCCAGGGTCGGCAGCCCACAGATCCCCGGTTATTGCCTCCGCTCGCACCCTCGAATTACCCCCGCACAGTTCAAGATAGGGGCATCGAGCACACCGGCCTTGAAGGGCTCGGCTGCGATCTTTCAGTACGCCCATGACCGGATCGGTCGTGTCTTCCCAGATCGTTCCGAAATCCCTGTTGCGGACATTACCGAAGGAGTAGTGGCTCCAAAAAGGATCGGCATGGACGTTGCCGAGATTATCGATGTTGCCTAGCGTCATACCGGAGCTGTTCCCCCCTTGACGTTGCAGAAGGCGAAAAATCGATTGGGCTCGCGCGGGATCGGAATGTCGCATCTTCAGATACAGATAGACGCCATCAGCATCGTTGTTGCCGGTGGTCACCTCAATCTTGACGCCACGGTGATGAAAATCTACAGCCCGTTGTACAAGATAATCGAGCGCACTCCGCTTGTCTTCTGGCGAGAGATCGTCATGGATAAGCCCCGTACCTCGTCCCGCATAGACGAGATGTGAAAAGTACAGGCGGTCCAGGCTCTCCTGCTCTGCCAGATCAAATATCGCCGGCAGATCAGGGAGTGTTCGGTGGCACAGGGCGGTCCGGATACCGACCTTGATCCCCGCATCGCGAGCATGCCGCAGCCCTTGCAACGCCAGCGTAAACGAGCCCTGCATACCGCGAAATCGATCATGTACCTGCCCGATTCCATCCAGACTTACGCCAACGTAGGTGATGCCGGCCAGTTTCAGCCTTTTTACGACGGTCGCATCTATTAAGGTACCGTTTGTCGACAACGCACAACGCAGCCCGGTATCGTGTGCGTACTCCGCCAGCGTGTACAGATCATCCCGATATAAAGGATCTCCGCCGGACAGGATGGTCATCGGAATCTTGTATCCGGCCAGACTGTCGACCAGCCGCTTCCCTTCGTCAGTTGTCAGCTCATCGGTGTAGGCACGGTCCTGCGATTGGCTGTAGCAATGCAGACAATGAAGGTTACATCGCCGCGTCAGGTTCCAGATCACGACCGGCCGTTCAGTAGACGGGGGCAAAGCAGACGATCCGTCTTTCCGCCTTGGAAGCGTCTCAGCGTTGCGGATCGACCCGCACAGCAGTTCTGTAATCCTCAGCATTGTCCCGTATCCAGGGTCTTCACCCACACCATTGTTCTTATCCGGATTGGGCTATCGTACCACATAATAGACTTCGGGGCGAGCCCCAAAGGACTCGCCCCGAAGGTCAACTGCATCTGCTGTACAACCCGAATTAATAGATGTCGCGCGCCGTATTGTAGACGTTGAACTTACCTGTAGGCGTCACGATGCGATCGGTGATTCTGGCCTTTTCCTCAAGCGTCTTGTCATCATAGACGACGATCTCGCTCTGGCCGTCCTTACGACCCCATACACTGATCCAGACCTCGTCACCAGCCTTGTTGTATTCGAAATGTACGGCACGTCCTTTATCAGACACCTTCCAGCACTTCGGCTCTTTTTCCAGATCCGCTATCTTGAAGACGCAGACCTGCTTCTGAATAGCCGGGTCGCCGTTCATCGTATGATCCACCCAGAGATTCTTGCTCTTCGGATGGGTCTTGATAAACAGACCGCCGCCACCCAGGGTCTTCAACTCCCGTACCTTTTTCCATGCATGGTCCTTATGCTTGGCTGGATCAGTGCCGTACACGGCGACCTTACCTTCGCCGAGATGCGGTGTGCCATTTACCGGACCGAACTTCGGATCTATCCAGTTGGCGCCGCGCCCAGGGTGGGGCTTGATACCGGTTTCGAAAATCGCCTCAAGCTTCCCCTTCTCTGTATCGATAACAACCACCTTGTTCGACATATTGGCTGCCACCATGAAGTAACGCTTGGTGCTGTCCCACCCGCCGTCATGCAGGAACTTCTCGCCTTGGATCTGGGTCATCTTGAGGTTCTGGATATCCGAGTAGTCAACGAGCCAGATCAATCCGGTCTCCTTGATATTGACGACCCACTCGGGCTTGAGGTGCGACGCTACGATTGAGGCAACACGTGGCTCCGGATGATACTCCATCGTGTCATATGTCATGCTGCGGGTGCTGACGACCTTCTTGGGCTCCAGCGTGTTGCCATCCAGGATGATGAACTGCGGCGGCCAATAGCAGCCGATGATGGCAAGCTTGTCACTGAAGTCGCCGAGCTTCCCTTTATACTTGCTCGTGTCGATTGAGCGAGCATCACTGCAGGGCTTGATCTCTGCAACCATATCCGGAACCTTCATCCACAGATCGATCATCGTCGCGCGACCATCGCGGCCGATGGTGTACAGGTAGCGCCCTGAAATGGACATGCGCGAGATGTGGACCGCGTAACCGGTTCGGACGACGTTGACGACCTCCTTAGTCTTGCCGTCGATGATCGCTACCTGGCCTGCGTCACGCAGGGTCACAGCGAAAAAGTCTTGCCAGTCCCGGTTGTGCTCTGGCTTCGTGGGTCGCTGATCCGGCGGGATGACCAGTTTCCAGCTCTTCTTCATCTCTGCCATGCCAAGCTCAGGTGGGAATGGGGGGTCGAGCTGGATATAGCGGGCCATCATGTCGACTTCGGCTTCCGTCATAATGCCCTGCCGACCCAGGTCCGGCATGCCGCCGCCCGTGCCGTTCTGAATGAACGTCTTGAGGATCGGTGTGCCGTAGGGGCGCATCTTTGAGGGCAGGAGCATTGGACCCGTGGCGCCTTTTCTCAGAACGCCGTGACAGCCCGCACATCGGTCAAAGTAGATGAGCTTGGACTTGTCGAGTTCCTCCTGGGTCATAGATGGAGCCGGTGGAAGTGCAGCGGGTGCAGCGGGTGCCTGCTGGGCCTGAGCCGGAGCGACCCAGAGCAGCAGTGCCAACGACGCGAGCATTGTCTTACGTACCGTCATAGCATCTCCTTTCGTTGAGTGGGGTCCCTATGGCGTTCATGGTTCACGCTCGTTCATGGGTATCGATCATCCTCTTGAGGTAATTAGAGGAATACGCAATACCCAACTCTGCGCTACAGTGATCTATTCAGTGAAGGATCAAACTCTCACGTTGCTACGACCGTCACAATCTCACAGTCCGCGCTGCCATGTCAATAGTGTTCTTGAATCAATCTGGGTGGCATATTTCAGTTGAAGGCAATCGACGGCGATGGTAGGGTATAAACGAAACAGCACCTTGTGATTGGACGCATAGAGCCTGGAGAATACGCGAGCTGGATTAGGATGAGATATGGAGATGCGTAATGTTTGAGACTATCGAATGGACGTCGGATGGCACTGTCCGGCTTCTGGATCAGCGCCGGTTGCCTGCGGAGGAGGTGTATGTCGAATGTCGTGAGGTGGCGGCCGTAGCACACGCCATTCGAACCATGCAGATCCGCGGAGCCCCGGCAATCGGCGTAGCCGGCGCGATGGGCCTGGCCTTGGCGGCGCAGTCGATCCGAGCAAGCACCTTCGAGCAGTTCAATGAGGAGCTGTCGCGTCATGGCGAGGCACTGTGTCAGACCCGTCCAACGGCTGTCAACCTCGCCTGGGCCATCAAACGGATGCAGCGCTGCGCAGAACAACAGAGGCATCTCCCGATCGATGAACTCGTCCAGGCCCTCATCCGTGAGGCACAGGCAATTCGGACGGAGGACATCCAAGGCAACCGGGCAATCGGGGCACACGGCCAAGCGCTTATCCCTGACGGGGCCGCCATTCTCACCCACTGCAATGCCGGCGCCTTGGCCACCGCCGGCTATGGTACCGCCCTGGGGGTAATCCGCGCGGCACACGAGGCCGGTACCAGGCTGTCCGTATGGGCCGACGAGACGCGACCGTTTCTGCAGGGGGCTCGGCTAACCGCCTGGGAGTTACAGCGGGATGGTATTCCGGTCACGCTTATCACCGACAATATGGCCGGTCACCTGATGCAGCGAGGGCAGATCGATCTTGTCATTGTCGGGGCCGACCGGGTCGCCCGCAATGGCGATGTCGCGAATAAGATCGGGACCTACGCCCTGGCTGTCCTGGCGCAGGCGCATGGGATTCCGTTTTATGTCGCAGCCCCCTTGTCCACGCTGGACCTGTCGCTGTGCGATGGCGCAGCCATTCCGATCGAAGAGCGCGATCCCGAAGAGGTAACCCGATGGGCAGGCGTACAAACCGCACCAGTGGGGGTCCGGGCGCATAATCCCGTCTTTGACGTGACACCGCACCGCTACATTACCGCCCTCATTACCGATCGGGGTGTCGTCCGAGCCCCCTACGAGGCCGGCATCATTGCGCTGGCCGGCGCCTCATGAGGCTTCACTCACCGTGGTCTAGCCGGCTGCACCCAGCCACCTATGCCCGTATCGCGATGGCAGGGATACTCCTGCTGCTGATGATATCGCTGCTGGCGCCGTTACAGGTTGCGGCCTCTGTCGAGGCGCCTCCCGTCCACGTGTGGCAGGAGGCGCTTGCGCGGTTCGAGGCGAAGGATTACACGGGCGCAAGAACGCTCCTGGAAGAACTGCGCCATCGGCAGGATTTCTCCAGGGCCTACGAGGCTCACTTTCTGCTGGGTATCGTGCTGTATCGGCAGAAGCAGTGGCAGGAGGCTGCCGACGTATTAGAGGTCGCCGCGACACAACTACCCGTTCTTGGAGACTATGCCTTGTACTATGCTGCGTCCGCTTCGCAGGCCCTTGGCCTGCACCCTCGGGCATTGGCAATACTTTCGCGGCTGCTGCGCGAGCATCCGGAGAGCCTGTTCGCCGAGCGAGCTCGGCAAGAACGCGCAAGGCTCTATCTCGAAGCCAATCAGCTCGCACAGGCCGAGGATGCGTACAAGGAGTACCTGTCCCGCGCCTCTGGCGAGGCAAAGCGGCGTGAGGCACAGCTTGCGCTGGCAGAGATCGCCGTCAAAGTAGATAAACGACGGGAAGCGGAAGCCCTACTACGCACGCTGTGGCTGAAGTCGCCTGGGAGCCGGGAGGCGACTCGGGCAGGCGACCTCTTGGCCTCGATGGCGGAGGCGCCGCCCTTTACCCTTGACGAGCAGTTTGAGCGGGCACTCAGCCTGTACCGCAGCAACCAGTACGCCCAGGCAATTTCCGCGTTCGCGCCTTTCTTGGACGATCATTCGCCCCCTCTCGACGGAGGTCAGAATAGGTTTGCCTCCCGCGCAAGGCTGTGGAGCGGCATCAGCTACTTTCAACGGCGGGACTACAGCCGGGCCCTCAGCCTCCTGTCGCCCCTGGGTCAACACCACTCCCCTCATTCAGCGGAAGCACTGTACTGGGTTGGGCGAAGCCATGCCAGAACAGACGACCGCGAGAAGGCCATCGCGACGTGGAATCGCCTGGTTCACGACTATCCGACTAGCCCCTTTACCGCCGAGTCACTCTACCTGATGGCGCTTCAATACAACGATAATGGGCAACCGAAGCGGGCCATCGGGGCGCTGAACCGGCTCCTCAAGGACCATCCGTCCGATCGATTTACCGACCCAGCCCTCTGGACAAGGGCATGGATTCACTACCGGCAGTCTGCGCTCGCGAAGGCGCTTGCAGATCTGCAACAACTGCATGCGAAGGGTGCGTCGGACTCGCGGTTTCCGGTACAATCCCTCTATTGGCAGGGGCGGGTTCTTGAAGGCCTGAAGAAGACAGAGAAGGCAGTGGCGGCGTATAAGAGGTTGCTCGGCATGTATAGAAACGAGGACTATTACGTCGAGCAGACGCGTCAGCGTCTGCGGGCGTTGAACTCACGGGTAGCGGATGCCCCCGCGCTTACCACAGAACAGCAGTCAGCAGTCAGCAGTCAGCAGTCAGCAGCGCCTTCACCCTGCACCCTCAACCCTTCACACTGTTCTTCTGGGATTGCAAAAGCCAACCTCCTGAAGGAACTGAAGCTGCAGGAGGAGGCCTCGGAAGAGTTTTGGGCCCTTGCAGGGCGATCTGCGGAAGACCGCGGACTCTTATACGAGGCCAGTAACGCATTACACGACTTGGGTTATTTCGAAAAGAGTGTCTCTATTGCAAAGCGCCATCTTCGCCCGCTGTACGCACGCAGTCGTCCCACAGAACCTGTACCGAGGTACTGGGAGTTCCTCTATCCGCTCGGACATTGGGGGCTGGTACAGGAGCAGAGCGCACTTCATACCCTTGATCCGTACCTGGTTACTGCGCTGATTCGAGAGGAGAGTGCGTTTGGCGAGCGAGTCATATCGTCTTCCGGGGCTGTTGGTCTGATGCAGCTGCTTCCCACCACTGCTCAACAGATGATGAACGCAACAGGCAACTCAGGGGAGCTGAAACTCGACACACCGGCTCTGAACATTGCGCTTGGTACTCGGTACCTGGCGATGATGATCGGAGAGTTCAAGGGTAACTGGGCCAGGGCATTAGCTGGGTACAATGCCGGGCCAAACCAGGTGCGCCGCTGGTTGGTACGGTTAGGCGATCGGACTGATGACGAGTTCATTGAAGAGATCCCGTTCACGGAGACGAGAGCGTATGTCAAGCGGGTCCTCGGAAGCTATTACCGCTATCGGGCGCAGTATGGCAAAGAATCAGGTGGTTAGGCTGAAGGCTGAAGGATGATGCTTCAGGGGAAAAAGATTATACTAGGCGTCACCGGCAGCATCGCCGCCTATAAGGCCGTAGAGCTGCTGCGGGTACTTACGCACGCGGGGGTCTCCGTCCATGTGGTGATGACCGAATCGGCGAAGCAATTTGTCGCCCCCCTGACCTTTGCCACCCTCTCGGGACACGAGGTCATGACCGACCTCTTTACCCTGGATGCCGAGACAAAAATCCGTCATATCGCCGCCTCTGCCGGGGCAGACCTGCTCTTGGTAGCGCCTGCAACGGCCAACATCATCGCCAAGTTCGCCCATGGGCTGGCCGACGATCTGCTGACCAATCTCTTTATAGCGAATACACGGCCGGTTGTACTGGCGCCAGCCATGGACGCGGACATGTACCGTCACCCTGCCGTACAGGATAATCTGGCGCAACTTCGGAACTGGGGGGTTCGTGTGGTCGGGCCGGCAGTAGGAGAACTCGCCTCTGGTGTGTGGGGTCCCGGCCGTCTGGCCGAGATTCAAGAGATTGTTCAGGCCGTCACAGAGATACTGTGCCCAATCGGCGATCTGAGCAGCGAGGTGGTCCTGATCACTGCAGGCCCAACGCATGAGCCGCTCGATCCGGTTCGCTACCTGGCCAGCCGCTCCTCCGGTAAGATGGGGTATGCTCTGGCGCAGGAGGCGGCGGCAAGAGGCGCCAGGACCATACTGGTCAGTGGCCCAACAGACTTGATGCCCCCCGAGGGGGTTGAACTGATTCGGGTCGAGACCGCGCTGCAGATGCGTACGGCCGTTCTAGACCGGCTTGCCGAGGCAACGGTGGTCATCAAGGCGGCCGCGGTCAGCGATTATCGCCCGGCTCACCAGGTCGATTCAAAGATCGAGAAGTGCGATCAACCGCTCCACCTTAATCTGGTGCCAAACCCGGATATCCTGAAAGAGATCGGCGCACAGAAGGGCGAGCGGATTCTCGTTGGATTTGCAGCAGAGACCGGCGATGTCGTTCGTCGGGCTCAACGCAAGCTGACGGAGAAACAGCTTGACCTGATCGTGGCGAACGATGTGAGTCAGGAAGGGGCCGGGTTCGGGTCCGAGACGAACCTGGTCGTTATTCTTAATCCGGAAGGCGGCATCGAAGAACTCCCCATGCTCCCCAAACGGCAGGTCGCGCGTCGCATTCTCGATCGGATTGTTAACATGCGGCAGCAGAAGACAGGGGGTAGGGTATCGGGTTGAGGGTATAGCAAAGATGGATAAAATAGCACGTAGTGAGATTGACGAACTCCGTGAACTGATCCGCCAGACGCAAGCCCACCTGCGTCAACAGCAGCGTGCGGGGGTAGAGCGTCTACATATCACATGGTCGGAGCGTTCCTCTGACACTGAGTTGGCGTCCTCAAAGACCCTTGTCCATGTGCGTGAGGAACTGGGGGAGTGTACGCGGTGCAAGCTGCACACAGGCCGAACGACGATTGTATTTGGGGTCGGGAACCCGCAGGCATGGCTTGTCTTTGTGGGGGAGGCGCCAGGGGCAGACGAAGACCAGCAGGGCGAACCGTTCGTCGGACGAGCGGGACAGTTGCTGACCCGGATCATTGAGGCGATGCAGCTCACCCGCGAGCAGGTGTATATCTGTAACATCGTGAAATGTCGGCCACCCGGCAATCGTAACCCGGAACCGGAGGAGATCGCTGCATGTGAGCCGTTTCTGATCGCGCAGCTTCAGGCCATCCAGCCAAAACTGATCTGCGCCCTGGGCACCTTTGCGGCCCAGACGCTCCTGCGCACCAAAGAGCCGATCTCAAAACTACGCGGGCGGTTTCACGACTATCATGGGATCCCGCTCCTGCCAACCTTTCACCCCGCTTATCTGCTTCGCAACCCGCACGAGAAGAAGACGGTCTGGGAGGACATGAAGCTTCTCAAGCGAGAATATGAGACGCTCAGCAAGATGCCATTGACCTCCGCACACCAGAAATCCTAAGGGAATATCCCCTTGACTCCAGCGACTCAAAGCGATACTGTTTTGAAGTATGAAGGCGTGTCGACGGGCGGACAGGATAGACCATGAAGAGAGGGGTCAATACTTGATCGTCTCTTAGTCCGTAGTCATAACACTACTGAACGCCGTTGAGGCGATCATAATGCAGCGGACAGCGGTACGGCGCCCAGGCGTGACCATGCGAGAAAATAGAAAGAGGAGGAATGGATGACCGGAAGAGCGCTGATCTTCATCGGTATGGTGCTGAGTGTCGCCCTCACTACGGGATGCCGGTTAAAGAGCGAAATGAACATCCCAAAGGTCAATACAAGTGCTTCCACCGTCTACTGCCTCTTTGATCCATCCTGTACGGTGACTGCGACCGACAGCAGTACGACTCCTATCACGATGCAAAGCGGTGGAACGGCTTTTATCCACACTCGTACCTTTGCGGGTAAGCCGGGTACCGCGGCAAGCGGTCTGTACGGGTATGAGTACCGGATTGATCTTGAGAAGGCCCTTGCGACCATGGTCCAGGTCGAGGAGGTCGGTGAGATCAATTACATGCCCTGCCTGCGATCGATCATCATTGAGTTCGGTCCCACAATCGATACGCTGGATTACGATGGTGATGGGAAAACCGGGGAGCTGGCCTATGTCGTGACGAGCGGCGGTCCAGGAAAGATAGGTCTCGGACCTATAGAGCGGTACCACGGTATACTCACGTTTAACTTTGACTCTCCTGTCTGCGTCGGAGACGCGCATAGACCTGGCGACACTACCTTCTTCTTCGGTCTTGTATCCTCACAACCGCCAAGGTTAGTCGAGGCCACGATCAAGGAGACGTCCGGAATGGGCGCTGCGTCGCCCAAGCTCAAGAAAAATCTCAAATACAAAGTACAGATCCACGCGCCTCAGATAGCAGGGGGTTAGCTGAAGGCCGTCTTCGCTATAGTCGAGACATGGCTACCGAAGCCAACGTGCTTCTCGCCGATATCATTCTGTCGGTTCCCCCACGAAGAATCCTGACGTATACTATTCCACCTCCTCTACGGGAACAGATCGAGGTCGGTAAGCGCGCCCTCGTCCCGCTTGGCCCTCGCCTGATCACCGGATATATCGTCGGCCTTCCCTCATCTGAACCGGTTGAACAGGCGGATCCTCAATCCCGGTCAGCAACAGGCCTCAAACCGATCGAGGCAATCCTGGACCCCGAGCCGCTGCTCGACCGGCATATACTCGAGCTGACACGCTTCGTCGCCGACTACTATCTCACATCATGGGGACTGGTCATTCGAGCAGCCCTCCCGCCAGGAATCGATCGCGGAACTGTCAGAACCGTTGAGCTTATCGAGCCTCCGGAACCGTCTCAGCAGATGTTAGGTGGGGAATGTCTCGCCATCGCGGTCGACCACCTGAGCCCACTCCAACAGCAAATCCTGACTGCCCTGCAAGCACAACGCCGGACATCGCTTTCATCTCTCAAGCGACGGTGGCCCGGCGATGAGGTTGACCGACTCCTTCGTTTACTTGTCAGACAGCACCTGGCCCGAATAGCATACTGTGAGCGCCCCCCTTCAGTTCGGCCTGTCTTTCGGCCTTGGCTCCACCTGGCCATCGATCCCATCGCAGCAGAGACCGAGTTGTCCGCCCTTCGACCCCGAGCGCCGCGACAGACCTTACTCCTGGAGCGCCTACTCGCAACCGGCGCGCCAATCAGCTCCGCAGATGCAACAGCCATCGCCGGCGCCTCCGGGATTCGCAGTCTCATCAGTAAGGGCCTTATCCGTCGCACCACGGAGGAGATTGAGCGGTCACCTTGGGACGAGACCGCTCTGACGACAGATGCCTGGCCCACACCGAATTCAGCTCAGCAAACTGCCATTGACGGACTTCTGGAGGGGCTGGCCTCGCATACATTTTCTCCGGCGCTGCTCCATGGCATAACGGGAAGTGGAAAAACCGAGGTGTATCTGCGAGTCATCAGTGAGGTGGTGCGACAGGGAAGACAGGCGCTCGTACTCGTTCCAGAGATCGCCTTGACCCCTGTCACGGCCGATCGATTCCGCTGCCGCTTCGGGAATCGAGTCGCGCTGCTCCACAGCAGTCTCTCGCCAGGCGAGAGACTGGATCAGTGGCGCCGTATCAAACGCGGGCAGGCCGATATCGTCGTCGGGACGCGATCGGCGGTCTTCGCGCCCCTTTCACGCCTTGGCCTTATCGTTGTCGATGAAGAGCACGACGCATCCTACAAACAGGATGATGATCCGCGCTACCACGCAAGAGACGTGGCATTGATCAGAGGGCACATGCTAGGGGTGACCGTCCTCCTGGGTTCCGCAACCCCAAGCTTTGAAAGCAGCCACCGCGCCAAGGAAGGGGCCTACCGCTTACTGCGTCTGCCGGAACGGGTTGAAGCCAGGCCACTGCCCTCGATAACGTTGATTGATATGCGCGAAGAGCGCCTGTCCCGGCAGGCCTTAAGCCGGGATGCGCGACGCGAGGCGCAACATCCTTCACCCACCCCTTCAAACAAGGGGGGTATGGGAGAATCTGAAGGACAGCGAGCAAGAGATCCACTCATCTTCTCTCAACGGCTGGCCGACGCGATCAAAGAGACGCTGCAGAAGGGGGAACAGGTCCTGCTGTTTCTTAATCGACGGGGATACGCCAGGTTGCTGCTCTGCCGCGAGTGCGGCTTTACTATGCGGTGTCCGCATTGCAGCGTGTCGCTCATCTACCACGCTGCGGATGGCAAGATGCGTTGCCATTACTGCGATTATCGAGAGCGACCACCAGAGGGTTGTCCTAAGTGCGGCGGAATCGCCTGCGGATGGTTCGGATTTGGAACTCAGCAGGTTGAAGCTGCTGTACGACTGCTCGCCCCACATGCAACACTCGCAAGAATGGATCATGATACCACCAGGCAACGGCAGGCGCACCAGCAGATTCTCAGGGGTATGCAGGAGGGTCGAACGCAAGTACTCATCGGGACACAGATGGTCGGGAAAGGGCATGACTTCCCCGGGATTACCTTGGTGGGCATCCTCTCTGCCGACGCCTCAATGCAGATCCCGGATTTTAGAGCGGGGGAGCGGACCTATGCGATGCTGACGCAGGTGGCCGGCCGGTCCGGCCGCGGGGACCGCCCCGGTCACGTCATCGTCCAGACGTATAATCCGGAGCACTATTGCATCCTCGCCGCTCGTCGGCATGATTATGAAACAATGTACCAAACCGAGAGACCGCTCAGGGAGCAGCGCGGCCTTCCACCTTTCGGATTTCTTGTACTGCTCCTTGTCACCTCTTCATACGAGGCCCATGCACAAGACATAGTCGAACAGCTCGCGGCACTGCTCCAGGCGCGTGCCGCTTCGCCTCTTGCCATCGAGGGACCCGCACCGGCGCCGCTGTACCGTCTAAAAGGACGCTATCGCTGGCAGATCCTCGCGAAAGGTCCTGATCCTGACATGCTGCATCGCTGGGTCAGCGAGACGGTTGCGCTGCTCCCGCCGTCAGGACGGGCGGGAATCGAGATCGACGTCGATCCGGTAGATCTGTGTTGAGTAAGTAGTCGTCAACTGCTAGCTTCTCCTGCTAACGGCTGATCGCTAACGACTGGCCGCTGATTATTTGTCTTTTCTCAAGGGATGTATTACAGTAGCGGCGGTATGATACGAACGACCAGCCGGCAGGGTATTGACCCATGGCTTTATCAGGACGAATCGCTGGACAGCCTTGGCATCTCAGGTCTCAAGGTCATCCAGAGCCGGATGGGTTTCCGTCATTCGATCGATGCGCTGTTGCTGGCCCAGTGGGCCGCGCCACGGCCGGCCGACCGGATCCTTGATCTTGGCTGTGGAAACGGCGCCATCGCCTTTCTGTTGGCTCTTCGACATCCGGATCTCCAGATCGCCGGGCTTGAGGTCCAGCCGGCATTAGCCGACCGGGCCCGGCGTGGGGTACGATGCAATGGATTGCAGGGCCGTGTCGAGATAATAGAAGGCGATCTACGCCAAATCAAGGGCTTGCTGCCTCCGGAGGGATTTGACATGGTCCTCTGCAATCCTCCGTATCGAGAGCTCTGCCGAGGGAGGCTCAGCCCACACCCGGAAATTCGACAGGCCAAGCATGAGCTGACGGCTACCTTGCCGGAGGTGGTTACAGCCATCCGATATCTGCTCGCCCCAAAAGGACGAGCGTACCTGATCTATCATGCCTCGCGGCTGACCGATTTACTGAGCGGTCTCAGGGCCGCACGACTGGAACCGAAGACGTTACGGCTGATCCATTCCTATCCCGGGGCTGAGGCGGAGCTGAGCCTGGTCGAAGCACGACGAGACGGACGGCCTGGACTGCATATCCCGGCCCCTCTGTTTATCTATCAGGCGCGAGGCGGCCCGTTGTCACCGGGCATGGAGGCCATCTATCACAATCTGGCACGATCTGGCCTTGTCTGACATACGGAGCGAAGGAGCATGAGTCGACAGACTATCGCGATTGCGCAGATCAATCCCGCCCTCGGCGATCTGGAACGAAATCTGGCCTTACATGAAAAGACGGCTGAAGAGGCGCTTGATCGCGGCGCCGGACTGCTCGTTTTTCCTGAATTGAGCCTGACCGGGTACTTTCTCAAGGACATCGTCTCGTCCGTAGCCCTTCCCATGACCAGCCCCCTCTTCGGCCGGCTTAGAGATCTGAGTCGGCGCATCGATCTTGTTGTGGGGCTGGTTGAGGAGTCTGCAGGGCATCTGTTCTACAATACTGCCGTCTACCTTACGATGGGCGAGATCCTGCATGTCCATCGTAAGCTCTACCTGCCGACGTACGGGATCTTCGACGAGCAACGGTATCTTGCTGAAGGCGGCCGGATCAGGACATTTCGCACGCGGATCGGCCGGTCTGCGATCCTGATCTGCGAGGATATGTGGCATCCCTCAGCGGCGTGTGTCGCCTCCATCGATGGGATGGAGATCCTGATCTCACCCGCTGCCAGTCCGGGTCGCGGCGGTCTGGAGGAGGGTGAATCCTTCGCCAACGCCAGGGCCTGGGAGACCATCAATCGGGCCTATGCCCAGCTCTTTACCTGCTATGTCCTCTTCGCTAATCGGGTCGGTTACGAGGACGGCGCCTGCTTCTGGGGCGGTTCAGAGGTGATCGGGCCATCCGGCAAGCCGGTGGCAAAGGCCGCGTATCTCAGCGAGGAGGTGCTGATAGCCGAGATTGATCCCGCAGAGGTCCGACGGGCCAGAACGGCAAATCCGCTGCTGCGAGATGAGCGGCTGAATGTCACGCTTCACGAGCTGGAGCGGGTAAGAAGGGAGAGGGTCGAGTGAACAGTCTCTCACTCAACTGCGCATTCGTCCGGCAGGTCCTGACCGGATTCATTGCCAACGAGGTCCGAAAGACCGGGTTCAGTCGCATCGTGGTTGGACTGTCTGGAGGGGTCGATTCGGCGTTGTCCGCCTATCTTGGAGCTGAGGCTCTCGGCGCCGAGAATGTCTGGGCCCTTTTGATGCCGTACCGAACCAGTAGTCCGGAAAGCCGAAAGCATGCTGAACTGGTGGTCAAGCAACTCCGCATCCAATCGGACGTCATCGAGATCACGCCGATGGTGGACGCCTACTTTGAACGGTTCCCCGAGTCGGATCACGTTCGACGCGGCAACAAGATGGCCCGTGAACGGATGACCGTCCTCTTCGATCATTCGGCCATGCTGAAGGCCTTAGTCCTTGGGACCAGCAACAAGACAGAGCTGCTGCTGGGGTACGGTACGCTGTATGGCGATATGGCCAGCGCCATTAATCCACTGGGCGACCTGTACAAGACCCAGGTCCGGCAACTGGCGCGCTACATGGGCATTCCGGAGGTTATCGTCGGAAAGGCGCCCAGTGGAGACCTCTGGGTCGGACAGACCGACGAGGCAGAACTTGGCTTTACCTATGAGGAGGTCGACCGAATCCTCTATTCAATGATAGACCGCCGCTGTGAAATCTCTGAACTCCTGGCCGCCGGTTTCGACGAGCAATCCGTCAGAGCGGTTCTCGCTAAGATCCAGGCCTCTCAATATAAGCGCCGCCTTCCCCTTATCGCGAAGATCTCCGCCCGCACGATCGACCGCGACTTCCGCTACCCCCGCGACTGGGGCAAGTAATCCTATCCCTACTTGAACGCATAGTCCAGATAGACGTGGTACGCCATAAGCAGTAGCAGCGTTACAGATAACCCGACATGGGCGCTGATCCACACCGGTCTATACCATGGCGTGTGGATTTTAACGATTTGGAAATTGAACAGACCGGTGAGAAAGATCAGCAACAGCGTCAGACTGAGGAGTTGGAGATAGCCATAACCAACGGTCTGGGTATGGCAGAAGAACAATACAGGCAGCAGAACGCCGAATAGTTTATGACGACCCATCATGGTTGCCGCCTGACGATGCTCTCCCTGAGCACGCTTGATGGAAAAGCGCCATTGATACAGGATAAACGAAAGCAATCCGACGCCTGTAGCGAGTTTATACGTGTTGTCGTCTTGCAGTCCGGTCAACACAGTCCACTGCCACGCGGTCGATTGCTGGACAATCAGAATCGCCAGTAGCAACAGACCAACCCTGAAATATCCCCTGGCGGGCGAGTCAGGCCTGAGGGCGACCGGCAGCAACGATTTCAGGCGACCGGCGTCCTGCGCGAAGAGCACGCCTTTAACGGGCGGCGGCATAGGAGCCTCCTTCCTGGCTTGCTGCGGACCGCGGTTGGGGCTTACTGACCAGCGAACTGAGCGCCGTCAAGGTTTTGGGGGCCGTACGCTTGGCGATTTCCCCCATGAACACCTCGGAGTTCGGTAGAAAATAACCCTCAGCCGGCCAGCGTTCGCCAATAGCAGGGGGATTGGCGAATTTCCGCGTCTTTTCGAGGTACGACTCGTAGGCATCCTTAAAACTTTGGCGAAGAGCGGCAAGAGTGCGGAGCAACTCGTCCATAGACACACTGTCGCTTGGATACATCCACGTAGTTGCGCCCATCACATCATTGAGCTTCCAGTCATGCTTGGGTGATTGTTCGTGCTCGTTATGGCATTGGATGCAGCCCTCGACGACTGCCACATCGCTGAACATAGCGACCTGCATTTGAATGTCCGGCATGAAGAAGAACTGCGGCTTGAGGGTTTGCTTGACCATCTGGAATTTTTCCAATTGCATCCCCTCGAAGCGGTTCGCCGAGTTAACGGGAAAGTCTGACCCCAGGAACAGACTGAGCGGCGTCGGGTTCTTTTCCAGGCTTTTCGCCGTCTCGCGCAGAAACAACGCAGGCAAAGGGCCGGCCTCCACGTCTGCCTCTCGCCAACGCTCGTCGAACTTCAAGCCGGCCTGCTTACCCGCGCCGACCACTTCCTTGGTCCACATCGCGCGAACCACATCGTTTTCCGCCTTGAGAATCTCAAACATCCGTTCCACCGGGATGACCGCGTCGGCGCCGGTCTTATCGGCCAATGGCGGCGGGGCGCTGACAAACAGGTAGATGCCTAGGACACCCAACGCCAGGCAGGCGATCCAAAACTTTTGTTTAGCCATCTTGACCTTTACCATCCTGTTTGGCTTTATAGTGGAGATTGGTGCCGTAAGGAGAAGACCCGCCGTCAAAATAGGCGCGGATTTTTTCCGTCGGCGTTCGCTTGTCAACCGATTTTTCGACCTGCATGATATGGTTGCCGTGGAAGTCGTGGCAGCCCAGGCAGGAGTCCCATTGCTTACCGGCTATCAAGTCCGCATGAGACACGTCAATGGGATCTTTCTTTAAACGGGTGTCCTTGTGGCAGTTCACGCAATAGCCGATCTCTGCCAAGGTCACGCGCCTGCCTTGGTGCTCGGCGTGGCAGGAGACGCACTGATGGGGACGCAGCTTTTCCCGAGCCTGGCTGAAACGGGGCTCGAGAAAGCGGTAGACCGGGTGACGGTCGTTAGGCCGCTCGTGACACGCCATGCAGTCCGTATTCCCTACGAGAAGCCGTCCGAATGAGACGGATGCTTCGCGCCGGCCAAAGACATAGCGCAGATTGGCCTGAATCTGCTGGCGGAAGCTACCCGGTGCATCCCTGTGGCACGTCGTACACGCAAGCTTGTCGTGGCCTGTATTCATAGGTCCTTTAGCATGGAACCATTCCCCAATGGGAAGTACAGTCAGCGCCAGGATCACAAGGCCCAAACATAGGCCGATCACATAGGCGCGGTTTTGCCATTTCCGCGATCCCCCAGTTTTCGCGCTAATAGCCACTACCGTAAGCGATGTGCGTAAGGAACAATGGTAAGTCGCCGTAGCTCGTGAGATTTACTCGATAACCTCCATGATCCGACTCTGAACATTTGAGGCCAACGTCAGTAGCTCGGTGCGGAGCCCCTTACACTCATCGAGAGCCAAAATTTTATCGAAGTTGCTGTAGTCGCCCACTTCAATTGTAATGAATCGCTCCGACTTGTTCGCCAAGTGGTCCCCAAAGACGTGAACCCTCGAAATCCCTTCATTGGAGAGCCAAAATTTTTTCACTTTGCCGATTAAAAAGGCATCCATTGCGTCCTCTTTCCCGGGCGCGACTTCACACGTCATGTGGTAGATCATCGTTGCTCCTCCTTTGACATCGAGTAAAGTTATGGTCGCCACTCCTCATCCCTGTACGCTTATTTCACCGCTCACCCCCTCCCGGGTTCAGTACGCCGAACTGCCGCATACTCATGGATCGCTTCAAGTGCTCTTAGGGGGCGATGGCTATCGTTATCGAGTGCGATCGTGGCGCACGCCTGCTGTGGCACTTGGCCAACATTCAGCTCGCTGCCCCCACCGGTCTTGGCATTATGGGACCTTGGTAAAGCTTCTGATATGGACCACCATATTCTTTATCTCAGGCTCGGATAGCTTTAACCCAAATGCGGGCATGCCCCCTTTACTACCCTGCTTAATAGCCCGAAACAGGACGTCATCGGACCGTGTTTGCATATAGGCCGAATCTGTCAGGTCGGGCATCTTGAACATAAAAAAAAGCGCCAATGCCTGAAACCCGTTGCCTTTGCCGTTTGTACCGTGACATCGAGCACATTTTGAATTAAAGTTCGCCTCACCGCTTACCGCACCTTTGTTCTCAGCGGCAAATACGGGAGAAGTCCCCACAATCATCGATACTAATACGGCCAGTAACCACTTCCAACGAAGCTGAGACAGAATATCGATCAACATATTCACTGCCCTCCTTTGATTGAAACGGATGATTGAATCCGCATAGTTGACAACCAAGTCTCATGTAACAGGCTTCCACGCTACAGCGATACCCCCAGTATAGCGCTATCGCTGCGCTGGGGGTATCGGAAATTGGAATGATGTGTAACGTGCCTTCCTAGTTATTCAGATTAGAACGCCTCATCGCCGGCAGCCCACGCCTCTCGCTCCTTGGCCTTCTCCTTATCATAGATGGTCCACTCACCCTCTTCAACAACCGCAGCCTCTCGAACCATCCGGCCTGCCCTCGACAGGATGAACCAGACCAGCGGCAATACGCCTCCGAAGAGGAAGACGGCCCCTCCAATGGTGCGCATCCACGTCAAGGTGATCCATACGCTGTCCGTCACATGCGCCTGTGCTCGAGCAGCCCAGAGGCCCTCTTTGAAGACGGCCGCGACCTGATACAGGCCAACCGGGAACAGATCCAACATCATCATTAACACTAAGCCGCACTGCAGGGACCAGAATATACCCCTGATCAGCTTCTCATTCCAGGCAGAGCGCTGGAACAGATGCTGGCAGGCAAACAGCATCCCGGCAATCGCGATGTTACCCTTTACACCGAACATCGCCGCGTGCGCATGGTTTCCGGTAAGGTAGGTCCCATGCTCATAGTAGTTGACGATAGGCAGATTGATCAATGAACCCAAGACACCTGCGCCGAAGATGTTCCAGAAGTTGACGGCAAGAATGAAGGCCCACACGCCGTCCATGACGAAGCGCTGCTTGCCCTCGGCAACATTTTCTCTGGCCTTCGACCGCTCGGTCCGCATCTTCCAGGCGTCCAGGGTGATCAAGAGCAGCGGCAATACCTGCATAGTGGAAAAGACGCTACCCAGAGCAATGATCCCTGTCGGCTTGGCGATCCAGTAGAAGTTGTGGGAGATCCCGATCAGAGCGGTCACGAGGAACATCATCACGGCCAGGAAAATGACACGCTCGGCCATGGCGCGATTCACCAGACCCATCTGCACCAGCATGTAGCCGACGATACAGGTCGTGAACACTTCGAAGGTGACCTCAACCCACATATGGATGTTCATCCACCGCCAGTAATCCGCGATGGCGAAGTTCTGTGACGGGGTCATGAACATCCCGAAGAACAGGAACAGCACCATGATACCGCTGCCGTAGAACAGCCAAGCCGGGACGGACCAGAGATTCTGGCTGGTAATCCAGGGCTTGACCGCGCGGAAGATGATGTAGACCCACAGACAGAACGAAGCCAGCATGAGCATGTGCCAGAACCGGCCGAGCTCCAGGAACTCCCAGCCCTGGCTCCCGAACCAGTAGGACATCTCGTCGCTAAAGAAGCCGGTGTGGCCAAGGTAGATGCCGAACACCGCGCCGGCCCCGACGATCAGACACAGCGTAAAGAGCAGGTTGATCAGGAATCGCTGCCCATTCGGAACCTTTGAAATCCTGGGCAGGAAGAAGAGGGTGTAGCCGACCCAGGCCATAAAGAACCAGTAGATCTGTACGATGGTATGCCAAGCGCGAGTGACGCTGAAAGGAATGATGAAGCCAAGTATGCTCTTCTCGATCGCGTTACCAGGGCCTCCACCAACAAAATCCTCAGCGCTCAGGATACCTGATAACACCTGGACCAGGAACAGGATGACGGCAAAAGCAAAAAACTTGTACGTGGCACGCTGGGTGGGCCGCACATAGGCATCCCCCTTATTTTCCAGATCAACCGTAGTGAGCGACCAATCTCGTCCATTAAACGGCTCGCCAGGAAGGGTCTTCATTTCACCATAGATGTACAGCACCAACATGGTGCCACAAAACAGCACAAAGATCGAAATGAAGCTCCAGAGGTATGTGGCGAACGTTGGGGTGTTGCCGACATACGGATCAGGCGGCCAGTTATGGGTATAACTATAGTCCTCACCCGGTCGATTCGCTCCAGAAACCCAGCCTCCCCAGAAGAAATATCCCGCTAATGCTTTCAGGTCATCCAGATTAGAGATATGATTCTGTACTCTTCCCTTCATAAACGCTTCTTCATAGGTGGGATCCGTAAACGTCCGCGTATAATGTGTAATTAACTCTTGGTAGGCAAAGGCCTGAGCGTCATTAATACGGATAACATTGGCTGTCTCGTCATACAGGTTGGTGTGAATCTCTCGCTTTACCCTTACCGAGATCATATCCCGATCGTCTTGGGTTACAGGACGAACCTTCGCAATCTCATTTGCATAGTACTTACTCATAGAAACATATGTATGGTGTAAGGCTTCCGCTGTATAGTCCGGTCCGCGCTCCCCCCCGTCACCCCAGAAGGAGCCATAGGTCATCAGCCCCTTAAGGTGAAATACCTGCTTTCCACGCTGGATTTGCCATTCCGGAATCACCGTTTCATTCGTGGATACCAACACAAAATTGGTCAGCGGCGGAGCGGATGCATAGGTCCAGACACCGAGCGCAACCAGCCCAATGAGACTGATCGTACCTACGATCGCCGCATGTAGCCCCCAATATTTCTTGACCAACAGCATTTGACCAAACGTCCTGTTAGCCTTGCTTAGCCCCTGACTAGAATGCTGACTCATTTCTACCTCCTGTGGCTCTGACCTTCACTTAAGCAGCCACCTGTACATCTTCGCACATCTATTACCACAACCGTACTCTCATTCGCCGTTAAAACACGAACTCACAGAAGCGGAGGGGCACGCGCCTGACATCTGACAATAGGCGCATTCACGAACCCGCAACACGTTGATCTGTCATGTGTTAACATATTTTTCACACAATCAATAAAGCAACCATGCGCATGAGCCTGCCTGGCAGCCATCCCACACTCATCATAATAAACATACAGCTCCAGATCAGAAGGGCCAATCAGCTTATTAACTTAATTTCAGATACAAATGCATTACATATCAATTGTATGCGGCTCTCCGCGACGAAGCTCGGGTAGCCAAGCGCCATCTCACCCCTCGATGAGACACACGCGTCTATTCAAATGAAGCGATATGGGTTCCCGTCAATACCGAGGAATTTTAAGGAAGATACCCGAAGAGGTCAACGCTGTGATAGGTGGGGGTAGAAGCAGCCTACACGGAGGAGAATATCTTGAGAGCTTATGTATGCGCAGGATGGAGTCGACGACAAAAAGACAGCGCTCTCCAGCACAGCCTAACGACTGTACTGGAGAGCGCTGGAGTACCGTAGAGCAGTCTACCTACAATCCCAAGGTTAGAATGCCTCGTCAGAAGCGGCCCAAGCTTCCCGCTCCTTGGCCTTTTCCTTGTCGTAGATGGTCCACTCACCCTCTTCAACAACCGCAGCCTCGCGAACCATCCGCCCTGCCCTTGACAGAACGAACCACATAAGGGGCAGTACGCCGCCGAACAGGAATACCGCACCACCGATTGACCGCAGCCAAGTCAGGGTGTGCCATACCTCGTTCGTCACGAAGCTCTGCTGTCGACCATACCAGAAGCCATACTGGAAGATATGAGCCAGCTGATAGAGACCAACTGGGAACATATCCATGAGCATCATCATGACGATACCGACCTGCAAGGACCAGAACACGCACTTGATCAGCTTCTCATTCCAAGCAGAGCGCTGGAACAGGTGCTGGCAGGCAAACAGCATACCGGCAATCGCGATGTTGCCCTTTACACCGAACATAGCGCCATGGGCATGGTTGTTGGTAAGGTAGGTGCCATGCTCATAGTAGTTGATGATTGGCAGGTTGATGAGTGAACCCATCACGCCCGCGCCGAAGATGTTCCAGAAGTTGACGGCGAGGATGAAGGTCCAGACACCGTCCATGACGAAGCGCTGCTTGCCCTCGGCCAGGTGCTCATGAGCCCTCGAGCGCTCAGTTCGCATCTTCCAGGCGTCCAGGGTGATCAAGAGCAGCGGCAATACCTGCATGGTGGAGAAAACGCTACCAAGAGCAATGATCCCTGTCGGCTTGGCGATCCAGTAGAAGTTGTGGGAGATCCCGATCAGGGCGGTGACGCAGAACATCATGACGGCCAGGAAGATAACGCGCTCGGCCATGGCGCGGTTCACCAGACCCATCTGCACCAGCATGTAGCCGACGATACAGGTGGTGAACACTTCGAAGGTGACCTCAACCCACATATGGATGTTCATCCACCGCCAGTAGTCGGAGATGGCGAAGTTCTGTGACGGGGTCATGAACATCCCGAAGAACAGGAACAGCACCATGATACCGCTACCATAGAACAGCCAAGCTGGGACGGACCAGAGATTCTGGCTGGTGATCCAAGGCTTGACTGCGCGGAAGATGATGTACACCCACAGACAGAACGAAGCCAGCATGAGGATATGCCAGAACCGGCCAAGCTCCAGGAACTCCCAACCCTGGCTGCCGAACCAGTATGACATCTCATCTGACAGCATGCCAGTGTGACCGGCATAGATACCGAACAACGCACCGGCGCCGACGACAACACACAGCGCAAAGAGCAGGTTGATCAGGAAGCGCTGTCCGTTCGGAACCTTTGAAATCCTGGGCAGGAAGAAGAGGGTGTAGCCGACCCAGGCCATAAAGAACCAGTAGATCTGTACGAGGGCGTGATAGCTACGAACAACGCTGAATGGAATCACGATCCCCATTGCACCCAAGATCGTCTCACCAGGTCCACCACCAACGAAATCCTCTGCGCCCAAGATACCTGCCAGTACCTGCACTAGGAACAGGATAACGGCAAAGGCGAAGAACTTGTAAGTGGCTCGCTGAGTGGGCCGCACATAGGCATCACCCTTGTTTTCAAGGTCGACCGTGGTCAGCGACCAATCGCGCCCGCTGAACGGCTCGCCGGGCAGTGACTTCATCTCACCGTAGATGTACAGGACCAGCATGGTGCCGGCGAACAGTACGAGGATTGAGAGGAAGCTCCAGATGTAGGTCGCGTATGTCGGAATGTTGCCCGCCTCCGGATCATACGGCCAGTTGTGGGTATAGCTATAGATCTCACCCGGTCGATTTGCCCCAGCTACCCAACCACCCCAGAAGAAATAGCCTGCCAACGCCTTCATATCATCCGGGTTAGTGATGTAGCTCTTGATTCTACCCTTCTGGAACGCCTCTTCATAGGTAGGATCCGTAAACATCTTTGTGTAGTGGACGACCAGCTCCTGATGCGCAAAAATCTGGGCATCGTTCAGAACGATTACGCCCTTGGTTGCGTCATAACCATTCTGATGGATCTCGCGCTTGACCTTACCAGCAATTCCGTCCTTCTCGTCCTGAGTGGCTGGTCGGCCCTGCTCTTTCTCAATCTGCATTTCATAGTACTTGCTCATACCGAGGAAGGTGCGATGCAGGGCCTCTGCGGTGAAATCTGGACCGCGCTCTGCTCCGTCACCCCAGAAGGACCCGTACAGCATGAGACCCTTCAGGTGGAACACCTGCTTCCCGCGGTTCATTTCGTACTCGGGGATGACCACTTCACCCGTTGACGACACGAAATTAACTAGCGGGGGAGCACCAGTATAAGTCCAGACACCGAGAGCAACCAACCCAATAACACTGATAGCGGTAACGATCGCGGCATGCAACCACCAATATTTCTTAATAAGAAGTACCTGTGCAAATGTCCTCTCGTTCTTCTTGCCTACTGCATCGTTGGGATTCGGACTCATTGTTTCCTCCCGTGACACTCCCCTTTATCGGGTGGTCACTCTTGCGTTGTTATTACGTACCGCCTTTACTGTATTTGCTCCGGCTTCCGGAGGTGCACGCGCCTCACGAGCAACATGCACGATACAGGTTTGACGGCATATGCCTGGTTGACCAGGCGGCAACCTGTCTCCCTGCTTATCTATCTGTATCACGAAGTTCATCGGGAACGCCTCCATCACCACTATACTGCGATCCCCGAGAGATCTTGTAAATCCTTCGACTGCATCGTTTCGAGATGCATATACATTATCTCGATGCATTTATACTACTGGCACAGAGATCTCGTAAATCCTGCGATTGACTCAATATGCTGATGCATATGCACTACTAATGGTAGACTTTAACCTATCCGGAGCCTGATACATATAAAACACCGTTTACTCGGTCACCGCGCTGTTACGCCGCTCTGGTCGGTTCCTTCGTAGATCCGGGCGCCGATACAGTGTCCGCACGAGTCGATGGTCCTCGCCGAGCCATCTCGTTTACGTACGCTACGGCCTCCAACCGCGAGTGCACATTGAGTTTACTGAAGATATTCTGAATATGGTTTCTGACCGTCGTTTTGCTGATAAAAAGCTGTTCTGCGATAGCCGCCGTGGTTGCGCCGGTCCGCATCAGGGTAATGATCTGCAGTTCTCGCCGTGTCAGCTCACCGATCGGTACCGGGGATACCGTCTTCTCGTTCGTTGTCAGTTGAGTCTGAGCCAGTTGTTGGCGCACAAGCACCTCAAGCTGGTGTGATGACGTCACATCGCGGAAGAGATGTACAACCGTCGGAGGCTGGTTATCGTCACAGGGAAGGGCCACACAACTGACATCGATCCATAGCGGTTTTCCGGTCCTTGTTCGAGTAGCCATCTCAAAGTGCTGAATGAGATCGCCGCGGCTCATCGACATCTTCAGCGGGCAGGGCCACTGGCAAAGCTGATTACCGTTGCTGTCACGGCCGTTGAAGAACTCGCGGCACTCCTGGCCGACAACTTGTTGCGCAGACGCTTCCAAGATCGTTTCGGCGGCCTTGTTACAGAACAAAATCTCCCCTGATGGGGCACTGATAAAGACACCGTCGGCCGTCTCCGAGAAAAGCTTAAAGGCGGCTTGCAGCGATTCCGAAGGCTGTGTGCCTCCCGGATTACTTTGCGGTCTTGCCTCGCCGGTAACGGGTCGATGATCGTTTTCCTGATCGACACGGGGCGCTACCACATTTTTGCTCACTCCAGCCCCCCGATCACGCCGCCGGCCTGTCTCTTGAATCCGTACCACACTTTTCGGTCCGCTTGCTGAGCGCGCCATAGATTTACGGTACCATCGGCAGCAGCATCTGTCAAGTCGAAAAAGGATACAGCGAACCACATGCGTGTCGTAATTCCTTGGCCCATTCTTCCCCACCCACACCCGTTTCAAGACAAATGGTTCAGTCAGGCATGCGGCGAGCCACCTGCCGTTTGGGAAACGGAGTGAGGATCTCGATGACTCTCGCAGGATTGGGGAGGCGCATCAATTGTCTACCCCTGAACGGAAACTGCGATCGCCGGTTTCATCGTGTCTGCGTACTGGCGCGCACACAGGGGCCATCAGAGAGGCCCGAAGAAAACGCTTGACAGGGGCGCACGGGCTATGCAATAGTGCGCACGCTAGGATTTAAGAACTCGACATCCACCGAAAGTCCCCCCAAAGGTTTGAAGGTTCGCGTATACGTGTTGTAAGAGCTCGTGTGGTCGGGGCAGGGTTACTTCAGCGCCCCGCATCACCAAGGCGCTCCGATCTCGGGAGCGCAGTGGACAAACTCAACGACGCAGAGGGAGGAGAATCATGGCGCAAAAGAACAAATGGGTTCGTGGAGTCGTCCTGGGCAGCGCCTTACTGCTAGCCCCAGTCGGGGCGTGGGCCGATAAGCTCACGGACCTCGAGCAAGCCTTTGATGCACAACAGAAGTCACTGCAGCAGTTGCAGCAGGAGATGCAGCGGCTCCGGCAAGAACGGACCACGCAGCAGGATGAGGTCACCAGGCGCGTGATGGAGGTAGAAAAGAAAGCCGCCGAGGCCGCAGCCTCTTCATTCCAGGTCGGGTATGACGCATGGCCGGGGAAGGGGTTGACCATGAAGTCGCCGGATGGCCAACACCGGGTAAGCATTGGTGGATATGTTCAGATGCTGACTCAAGTCGAAGCAAAAGAGCCTGATGGCTTGACTGCTGCCGAGCAAGATCGGCACAACCCAAGCACATTCAAGCTCCACCGCGTTCGACTCATCGTCAACGGTCAGATCTTTAAAGATTATGGGTTCCACGTCGAAACACAGATCGCCGATGGTACGACACGGCTTGAGTGGGCTGTAGGCTCTTACACGTACGCCCCATGGGCCAAGATGACCTTTGGACAGATGAGAAACCACTACGGCCTGGAAATGGGTATGGCCACTCAGGATCTGGATTTTGCCTCTCAGCGCTCACTCGTCTCCAGGGCGCTCTCCCCAGACTTGCAGCTTGGTCTCCACCTCTCGGGCGATCTTAAGCAGTTCGTAGGCCTTCCCCTCTACTATGGGGTCGGTATCTTCAACGGCTGCGGCCGAGTCGATCAGTGTCCTGGTGGCATCGACAATGACGGTGAGAAGGAGTATACGGGTCGATTTGCCGTTGCTCCCCCGATGCCGTTCGGTAATCTTACCCTCGGTTTCAACGCCGATTACCGCAAATTCGATATGAAGGGCAGCACCAACAATAAGGGTGCGAACGATATTGCGACCAAGCCTGTTAATGGCACGTTTTATCACAACTTTAACCCGACCAGCGTCACCGGAGTCGCACTGGCCGGCAGCGGCTTCCGGATCAACGGAGAGCGTATCACCAGCGGCGGCGACCTCGCCTTCGATTTCTACCCATTCTTTGTCAAGGGTGAGTACCACTACGCATTCCAGAAGCGCGAAGACTTGGGCGCCGGTGGATCGAGCCTGGATGACCTGACCATGCAGGGCGGGTACGGTACGCTCGGCTACTGGATCTTTGGCAACAAGAAGAACGGCCTCGTGGCAGCCGGTCGCTATGAGCAGTTGCGCATCGATGACGATGGCGGCAAGTTTAATCCAACCCCAGGTACTACCGAACAGTCAACTGATATCCGTGCTGTGACCGCCGGTCTGACCTGGCATATCAATCCCAACATCTTTCTGCGTGGCAACTACGTGTACCATAACGTCAGCCCACACGGAAACATTGCCGGCATGAGCGATTCCAATGGCGGCGGCGAGGCTCATCAGGGCATTGCCGAGGTGATGCTCAGATTCTAATCAGTCAGTATATGACTGACGGGTTTCGGCCGAAGCTCACCAGATGCGATACATTGTGCATCTGGTGAGCTTCGGCATTTTACAACACGTAACGAACGAATGCGAATGGAGGGTAAACCAACCATGAAGTTCATCACGTTAGCCAAGGTTAATCCAGGAGCGTGGGCACAACTGACTGACCTCCCTGCTGCTTGTTATAAGGGGGTGAAGGCGACACATGTCACTTATGGCCAATATGATCTCGTCATTGAGTGGGAGGCCAAAGACATGAAAGCGGCAAATAAGGTCATGAAGCATCTGGCTGGCGCCGGCCTCATAACCTCTGAGACCCTAGTCGTCGCCTCTTCTCTCAAGGAGTTTGGCAAGATCTAACTGCTATCTCCTGACCTCTTCCGGCAGGTCCGATCCCTGTGCATGATATCCGGTCTCCCGCGAACGACGTACGTTCTGTTTACCAGCAGCCTTCTTCTGATATCCTTCCTGAACGCCGTTCGCGATACATCCTCAATCGGCTCCTTACTATCCGTCCGTCTTATGTCAATAGACAGGCCCGGCTCTTGGAAAGGATGGGCTTGACAAATCGTTACGCTTGCTCTAGGCTTAGCGTAAGTAGGGTTATGCTTGGTGTGTAGTTAGTATTTCGATGATAGATAGCCGGTTGACAAATCGTCATCGGAGGTGTGACGCTACACCTCACAGTCACGATATGCAAAGCCGCTTTCGGAGTCTATCTCATGTATGCCGCTAAACAGCAGTTCGGCGGGTATGCGCTAAGGAGGTCGTTGCCGTGAAAAAACGTTATATCCAGATTGGAAGCATAGTCGCCGTCATCCTCATTATCGGTGGGGTTGCTCTCTTTCCGGTCTTCTGGGCTCCTAAGAAATCCTCTACACAACTCATCTTTAGCGACTTTATGGATCTTGTGGAATCTGGTCAGATAGCCGGAACGGTAACGTTTGATGAAACTCGGCATACCATCTACGCGCATGTGACAGCCGGACAACACCTTCGGACCATCTACAGCAAAGAGGCAACAGCCCCCTTGCAGGAACTCTTGAAGAAGAAGGGTGTTCGCTTTGCCATTGAGCCCCCAGCCGGCGGCTCGATCTGGATGGGCCTTCTGTTCAACATGTTGCCGTTTCTCCTCATCATCGGCCTGTTCGTGATAATGGGCCGTCGGTCGCAGATGGGTGGTGGAACCGGAGGTCCGATGTCGTTCGGTAAGTCCAAGGCTAAGCTGCACGATCAGTCCAAGCCGAAGGTGACATTCGCAGATGTCGCTGGCGAGGAAGAGCCAAAGGAGGAGTTGCTGGAGGTTATCGAATTCCTGAAGCACCCGCAAAAGTTTCAGGCGTTGCATGCCAAGATCCCTAGAGGGCTCTTGCTGGTAGGACCTCCAGGTTGTGGTAAGACCCTTTTGGCTAAGGCCGTTGCCGGAGAGGCGGGCGTCCCGTTCTACTCACTCTCTGGTTCCGAGTTTGTGGAGGTTTTCGTCGGCGTAGGCGCCAGCCGTGTCCGCGACCTGTTCGAACAGGCGAAGAAGAACTCCCCGTGCCTGGTCTTCATCGACGAGATCGATGCGGTAGGCCGTCACCGTGGGGCTGGCCTTGGCGGTGGGAACGATGAGCGCGAACAGACCTTGAACCAACTTTTGGTGGCGATGGATGGGTTTGAGGCTAATGCCGGGATCATCGTCATAGCGGCCACCAACCGACCTGATATTCTTGATCCTGCACTACTGCGCCCGGGGCGATTTGACCGGCGTATTATCGTTGATAACCCAGACAGTAAGGGTCGTAAGGCAATCCTTGAGGTTCATTTGCGCGACATGCCGGTTGCGCCGGATGTCAATGTTGACACCCTCGCCAAACAGACTCCAGGTTTCTCTGGAGCGGATCTTGCCAGCGTAGTTAACGAAGGCGCGCTCCTCGCCGCCAGGCACAACAAGAAACAGGTAGACATGGTTGACTTTGACGAGGCGGTCGAGCGCGTCATCGCTGGGCCCTTGCGACGCAGTCGCGCCCTGTCTCTGAAGGAGCGCGAGATGGTCGCCTACCATGAAGCCGGTCACGCCATTCTGCGCAAGCTCCTGCCTAAGGCGGATCCGCCGCATAAGGTGACAATCATCTCGCGCGGGATGGCGCTTGGCTATGTTATGGGTGCCCCGCCGGAGGACCGCTACACCCGCACACGCTCCGAACTGCTCGCGGAAGTAAGCGTCGGCATGGGCGGTCGGGTCGCGGAGGATCTCGTCTTCAACGAAATTACGACCGGTGCGTCGAATGACTTTGAACAAGCAACGAATATGGTCCGGCGGATGGTGACCAATTTCGGTATGTCGGAAAAGCTCGGTCCTGTCACTCTTGGCAGGCAGGGTGGCCCGGTCTTTCTCGGTCGCGATATGATCGATAGTCGCAACTACAGCGAAGAGATCGCCTACCAGATCGATCAGGAGGTCCGACGCATCATTGACGAGTGTTACCAGGTTGCCCATCAGACAATCGAGACGAATCGGGAGAAGCTGAACCGTGTAGCGAAAGCTCTGATCGAGCGCGAAACGCTCTATGCGGAAGAGCTTGACGACGTGATGGCTGGAAAGGTGGTTGCACTGGAGCCTGCACGGGTGGCGTCCGCTGAGGTAGCGACTGAAACGACGGCGGCTGCGCCGCCCGTTGCTCCGGCGGTGGCACCGACGCCGCCTCCGCCAGCAACAGCCTGACCGTCATTCCGTGCTTGACACGGAATCCAGGCGGTCTCTGGATACCGGCTTCCGCCGGTATGACGAAAAGTCGCGCTGCGAGGGCTCTCCCCTCCTCTTCCCCCTCGCTTGCCGCAAACAAAAACCCTCTCACGAGGCTTACCTGATCGTGAGAGGGTTAGTTTTTCTTCGGTATTGTGCTATTCCTAAACGTTAGACCGTCTTTTCCTTCGCCTGACATACAGGACGGTTCCAATGGCCATACCCGCGATAGTCATGACCACAATTGCGGGGTTTCGCAGTAGGCCAGAACTATTCGCCACTCTTGGCGCTGCCTTCAGCCCGACTGTAAAGGGAAAGCTGAAGCTTGCATCGTGAGCGTGGTAGACATCTTCCTCTGCCTCGCTGGTATGCTTATGACTCGCACTTGGGTCATCAGATGGATGGGCTCCTTCGGCCTGCTCCTCAAGCTCCACCACAGCCTGATATTTTCCAGCCTTCGCGAACTCTGTCTCTATCCTCACAACTCCGGAAGAATAGATCTGTTTCGGTATATGGAGGATCGTCGCGGCGTTACCCGATTTAGCCGAGACCTCGCCAATACGAATCGCTACCGGTAACTTTCGTAGCGCATCGCTGATGAGATCAAAGGTCAGCGTCGTCTTCCCCGTCCGTGGAATGTCTCGACAGTACGACTGAAACTCCTCTTTCATTGCGTCCAGATACCGTTTCAGATCAGCATCCTTGAGTTCCTTCAGGATTGCAAGCTGAGAACCCGCTCCTGTAGTCGCATGCTGATAGGCACTGAAGTGAATGATATACTGACCTCTTTCCCTCGAGCAGATATCGCCTTCGGTAATACCACCCATACCGCCGCCACCGTGGGCCCACGCCTGCGACGATCCTAATCCCGTTGTCAACGCTATAAGTCCGGCCACTACTATACGCTTCATGCCCCTACTCTACTTTCTACCTATCCTCTGCTGGGAAAAAGACTGAGTGCACCTATCGCGGCTATCGAACGGAATGAGGGCGAGGGGACAATGCCCAGATATCGAAATGATTTTTCTTAGTAGAAGACCGTGCAGTAATGCCACGCGGGCCTTGCCACAACATGGGGGGGTTTATAGCCCCTCCTCGAAATGCTCGATCCGGGCATTTCGAGGAGGGGCTTGTGATACCTGCTTATGCCTGATTCGTCAGGGTAACCAACACAAAAACCAACATAATAAGTAATGCGATGTTCATTCCGGCAGCTTCCATAGTATCTCTCCTTCCTACTATTTATACTGGCTAGTCGGCCGCCACTGCCCACCGCCCGACAAGGCACTTGCACCACCCTCAAACGAGGGAATGACAGGACCTCCAACCTCTACAATTTGCCGGTTCTTATCTGCATCAAAGAACTCAATCAGTCCACCATAGCGGCTGTCTGAGTCATAGATCAACTCGGCCAACCGCTGATACTCCCATTCAGCATCGGTCGCATCGATCGAGAGGGTGACTGTCTGACCGGGGCCAATGGGACCGGCAGGCTCGACCTTAATCTTCAGCCGTGAATCTGGGAACAGGGCCGGATCGCGGAATTGCAGGTTCGCCGTAATGAATCCCCCCACCTGCTGGGCCCTGTTAGAACCGTTCGTCACCTCAATCACCATCCCAAGAGAGCGCCCAGGCACGGTATAGACCGCAGTGACTGGTCTGGCCTTTACAGTGGCATGGGCATACGGCGTAAACTCCGTCGTAGCCTTCAGCTCTGGGGTATCCATCCTACCAGTCTGAAGTGGAATCGTAATGGGGTAGGCCCCGTTGGTGGTAACGTAGCCGACAGCAACAATGATAACCGTTGCGATCATCAAGACAAGCCCCACCGTCCGATCGCCGGCACTGACCAACTCCTCTTCAGGTACAACTCCAACCTGAAAGAGCCGTCGTGAAAACGGCCGCTTGACCCAAAACACCAGCCAAAAGACCCCGATCGCGGTCCACAGGATCCACCAGCCAATGATGCGCCCCTTTCCAAAGATTTCCATGTCTACCGTCTGGCCATCAATGGTCGTGACATTATTGGTAAAGGTACTCCAATCCCCATCGACCGTAACAAACTCACCTCCGCCAACCAGAGGTCCTCCACCCTCAATATTGACCATCGGGTGGACATGATAGGTCCCGGTGACACGCCCCATAATACTCATCCTGTAATCATAGTCCCCACCAAGTTGAGTACTGGTGGCGTTGATTACGGGCATACCATTCATCCATGCCTCTTTCTTGAGCATTGATGGACCTGGCACTGAGTAGTGGAGAAAGATCGATTCAGGGGTATTGACGGCCCTTGGCCATTCACTGAACGTATGAAACTTCCCGGTGAGATCCATCGTCTCACCCGGCTTTACTTGCGCTTTCGACCATTTGGTATCATAAAACGTTATCGTGCGCATCCGTAGGAATGGCTCTTGTGATCGTTCGCCATGAGCCCACGCAGTTCCAGCCGCTCCGGCGGACACGGCGATCACGCCCAGCAGGATCGCCGACAACGCCGCTCGTCCTATCCTCATCGTTGTCCTCCCAAGTTCGTGGGTAAGAGTCAACTTATTTGCATCGCGACGTGGAGTTTTTTCTCGCATACAGCTATGCGAGAAACACCACAGTTTGCGTCGATAACAGCTACTACGTCCGTGCGAGCCAAGTCGGCTTGCTGATCACCTTCCCCATCCATATCCACCAGAGGTAGATAATCCCGCTGATAAAGCCGGCAAAGAACGAGGAAACCGGAGTAACGTCTCGTCCGAATGTCCGCAGCGTTCCACGCTCGACAATTCTGATATATTCCGGCGTGGCGGATCGTACATACTCCATCCCCATCAGGTCAGCGATCGACATAAGCGGCCCGCTTGGGTGCTTTACAGCCAAGTGAAACGGGGCAAGCCACGTCCAGTTGGCCGGATAGAACAACAGGGACCACCCCATACCGCCGAACAGCGCCGTAAACATATAGCTACCGGTCATCATCAACATGACGTCAAGGAAGATCGCGCTAGGGATCATCAAACCCGGAGCGGTGAAGGTCACCGGGAACCAGGCCCAGTAGTAGAAGTTGAAAACGCGATTCATCCATTGACCAAAGTGAAGCGTCAGGACACAAAAGGTTGCGCCGATCGGTAGGCGCATCTTTTCCCACATGAAATACTGCGTTGCCGCCGGGAAGGTAATCAACAGGATTGGCGTCAACGTGACCCACCATCGGCGATCCTTCCAATCCAACCAGAAGTCCCAGTCACCGACTGTCAGCATCTGGTGAATATGATATCCCGCAACCGTACCTGTGAACGCAGCGACGATAATGATAATATCGAACTTGCGCTCCAGGCTTAGAGCTTGCTGCTGTGTCAAAAGCGCCATAAGCTCTTCCCCTCCTCGCATGGAAGAGGGCGGGAAGTCCACCCTCTCCCAACATTTGGACCTATAGAGTTCGAGGACCTCCGCAAACGATCCTCAATAAGCGTGATTACAACGCGCTCGCGGCCTACTTAACTTGCCGACGGTTGGGGGTACTTGCCCACGGTTGGAGCCAACTGAGCTGCTTTGCCGTCGCTAGTGATCTTGATCAGTTCAAAGATCCTCGGACACATGGCCGCCGCCACGCCATAGACACCAAACAGACACCAGCCGAGGGTCACAAAGCCCCAGTGCAGCGGCGCCACAAACAGCTCCTCCATGATCCAGAAGGTGTGGCCCCACTCATTCAGCGCCACATTCACAAAGATCATCGCAGGGCCGCCAACAGTCAGCATAAACGGCAGGGAGTGCGACTTGGAAAATAAGGGGAGTCGCGTCCTGGCCCACATGTAGGCGTTGATCCCAATGATGATGTAGATCGGGTAGCTGAGGTAGAACTCAATGATATGGCTCGGTGTAAAGTCGGTATCGCGGATAACCGTCTGATGCCACGTCCCATCCTGCTCGGTAAAGAAGCTGGCACCCCAGTAGACGGCCCAGGCGTACGTAGCAATCCACTGTCCGAGACCCCAGAACCGCCTCAACTCCTCTTCCGGTGTAACACGATCCAGATTCCGGTCGCGGGTCTTCCAGATGTAGCCCAAGCCGAAGATCAGTACTGCCGCCTCGATGATCAACTCACCGATCAGCATGTTCCACCAGTAGACCCGGAAATCCTCAGAGAAGAAGTCGAGGCCTTTCGACCACGAGAAGTACTGCTGATAGATTCGAATCATGACATAGAAGATACTGATCGCAATCTGGCATTTAAAGAAGGTGCCCCAGCCAAACATCTGCTCGACCGACTCAGCACGCTTAGCCGGCGCAGCTTCTGTCCTGTACTGTGCCATTTGATTCTTCCTCCTTACACTCTCTTACACTCTGATCAATGTACATGACGTAGACTGGACTGCTCTCGATATTATGCATTCGCTTACATCTTACATGCCGTGGCGTCGGTTATCACCTCCTTTACGCCCACTGAGATTACAGGTTAAGGTTCGAGGTCGTTGCTCTTTAATAATAAGATTACGCCTTCAGAAACCCCATTCCAAGCTCTAAGATAATCCATCCTACTCTGCGCTTGCGACAACTGTCAAGCTCTTTTTACCCTACAGGATCCGACCCAGGTTTCGACCTCATGCATGACTCATGTCTCCATCGCACAACTCCGCTCGTCATGAGTAAGCAAGGATAATGCCAAACGTCATTAGCATGTAACTCAATGCTTCTTCCATTTGTGGAATCAACAGGTTCAAGCAATGATCAGGGAGCAATGCGACAGCGATTCAATCAAGTTATAGTTTATTTGAACTAATTCGTCCGTTCATGACACACCTGTCACACGCCACCTGTCTCATGCTGAGTCAATCAACGTCTGTCGCTTTAATCCAAACTGTTCCAGTTTCCGATAGAGTGTACTACGGGAGATCCCCAGTTGCTGGGCTGCCTGCGACAGATTGCCGGCACACTGCTGGACAATCTGGCAGATGAGTTGACGTTCGGCTTGTGCCAGCCAGCCGGCACTCTCGGGTCGTTCGGCCTGGGGCGTCTCGCCAGACAGTGTCCGAATGGCGACAGGGAAGTCCTCCCATCGGATCTCTGGGCGCGGCAGCAGGACGCCTACCTGCTGCAAGACATTGCGCAGCTCCCGGATGTTGCCGGGCCACGGATAGGGGGTCAGCGCCAGGTGGCGCAGCACCTCTTCGCTGAAGTGCAGATCCGGACAGTGCAGCGCCTCAGCCACATCGGCCAGGAAGGAGGCCGCGAGCAGGGGGATATCCTCTCGCCGATCCCGCAGTGGGGGCAGGTGGATCGAGATGACGTTAAGCCGGTAGTACAGGTCCTCCCGAAACAGTCCCTTGGCGACCTCTTTGAGCAGGTCTTTATTTGTCGCAGCAATGACACGCAGATCGATCGGGATCGGCTTACCGCTGCCAAGCCTGGTGATCTCCTGCTCCTGCAGCACACGCAGCAGGGCGACCTGCGTACTGGGGGAGCACTCGCTGACCTCATCGAGGAAGACCGTACCCCCTTGCGCCTCTTCGAACCGCCCCGTCCGTCCACCCCGGCGTGCACCGGTAAAGGTGCCGTCTTCGTAGCCGAACAGCTCGGATTCGATCAGCTCCCTTGGAATCGCCCCGCAGTTGACGGCAATGAACGGCTTGGGCGCACGGGGGGAGCTGGCATGGATCGCCTGGGCGAGCATCTCTTTGCCGGTGCCCGATTCCCCCGAGATCATGACCGACAGGGAGTTACCGGCGGCAATCAGGCCGATCTTGGTCGCCTGGCGGAAGGCAGCGGAGCGGCCCACCAGATCCTTAAATGCATACTTAGCGCCTACCACGATCGGCTTCGACTTGCGTAGCGGCGTCTCCGGCAGCAACGGAGCGGGAAAGAGCAGGGCCGCCGCCTGCACGGTCCGCAGTGGAAAGCCCCAGGCGGTCAGCAGCCGGCCCGCCCAGTCGAGGCGGATCTCCTGCGGGCCCGGGGTCACACGGGCCAGGAGCATCCGTCCGATCACCTGCAGCTCCGGGGCAGCGTCCAGGCCGACGCCTGATGGATCGAGGTGCAGCAGGTGGGCGGCCGCGCGATTGAGCAGCCGCAGGCGGCCATGGGTGTCAAGCACCAGCAGGCCATCGCTCAGATGATCTGCGGATGCGGTCAGCAGGGAGGCCAAGAGCTCCGGCTCGGCACTGAGCCGGCCCTCCCGCGGCTGCAGCGCGAGTAAGGATCCCGGCAGCAGTTCGACCACCAGGTCGCTTTTTACGTGTGTCTGGCAGAGCAGGACGTGGCCCTGGGCCTTCTCGTCCTCTGAGAGTAGGCGATCCGCATGCGGATCGAACCGGACCTGGCCATGGCGCACCAGCGCCTTGCAGCCTCCGCAGTCGTGCTCGGCACAGCGGTAATCCACCAGTCGCAGGCCGGCGCGCAACGCGCTGTCGAGTACCGGCTCACTCGCCTCGCACTCGATGGTGATGCCCAGCGGCTCAAACCGGACTGTGCGTGTCGAGGTCATCCTCGGGGGTGTCTCCGTCGGGGTCTTTGACGGCCCACGCCGGCGGATGTAGGTGGCTCCTGCTTCCCCTCGATTTGCAACGCTCGTTCTGCGTCTCCGGTGGGACTCACCGGTCTTCGGCTACCGCCATCTGACACCGCCGCCGGACGCGCTGGCGGAGCACCGTAGCTCCGGGCAGGTGCACTTGTGGCAAATATCGATTCATCCGGCCACTGTACCGGGATCTTAAACCCGATGTATTGTTCGATCGCATCGAGCGACAGAACGTACTCCTCGTCGGCTAGGCTGATCGCCTTGCCGGCCGCGCCCGCCCGAGCCGTTCGCCCGATCCGGTGAACGTAATCTTCCGGATCCTGAGGAAGATCGTAGTTGATGACGTGGCTGACCGCCTCGACATGCAGCCCGCGCGATGCGACATCGGTCGCTACCAGGATCGGTAGGGTACCCGCTTTGAACTCGGCAATGATACGAAGACGCTTGCGTTGATCAATGCTCCCGCTGATCAGATCAGCTCGGAGGCCGCATCGAACCAGCTTTTCTGTAAGCCGCTCGGCGCCCTGCCTGGTATTTGAGAAAATGAGCATTCGCTGCCAGGACTCGCGCTGAAGCAGCCAGCGCAACAGCCGGAACTTCTCCTGCTTTTCGACATGAAAGAGCAGGTGCTCAACTCGCTCTACCGTAACCTGCTCGGGGGAAATGGCGACCTTTGTCGGGTTATTCATAAACTCATACGACAGCTCCATCTCTCGAAATGAGAGCGTCGCTGAAAAGAGAAACGACTGACGCTTATGATAGGGGGGCAGTCGCCTCAGCAAGAAGCGAAGATCTTTAAGGAATCCCATATCGAACATTCGATCAGCTTCATCGACCACCAGCACCTCGACCTGGGAGAGTTCGTAAACCCTCTGTTTGAGATAATCGATGAGCCGCCCTGGTGTCCCGATGAGGATATCTACATTCCGTTGGAGCGCATCTCGCTGTTTGCCGTAGTCTACGCCGCCATAGACAGCAAGCCGCGTCAGGCCGGTAAACCCGCCCAGCAACTCTGCATCCCACAGGATCTGTACAGCCAACTCACGCGTCGGGGCAAGAATCAGGGCACGGGGGGCACCGGGAAGGGTCGGACGCGTTGAACGGAGTAGTCTGACAAAGAGGGGGATCAGGAAGGCAGCCGTCTTGCCACTGCCGGTCTGGGCTTGCCCGGCAACATCCTTCCCAGCCAGAGCGAGCGGCAGCGCCTCGGCCTGAATAGGTGTACATTGGGTGAAGCCGGCCGTCTCTATTCCCTTACGGATCGGCTCAGGCAACGGCAAGGCGTCAAATGTCATCATACGCAGCTACCGAATAGGATGACATCACCGGATTGTCCCGCAGGGTGTGCGCCGATCGGTCGATTGTGTCTTGTACGTGTGTACATAATCCTTGGCATTATGCCTCTCATAATGGGGATTGACAAGGTAAATCCGTTGTGATAGAAAAAGGTCGACTTTTCACGGAGTGGCCAGGTGTCGTGTGTGATAGCAACGGTTGGACTGCGGCTAAAGCAATTTGGTTGACCGGATATAAGGTCCGTAACAGTCTGAACGCCCTCACTGGAGGGCTGTTTCAGAAGCCCGTCCGTTGATTCCTCCCTCGATAGTCCACCATTCGGGAAGCGTTGTCTGGAACAGGAGCGTGCTCTAACTCTTAAACTTTTCTACGGAGGTCACAGTGAAGCTGAGAAATGCGGTAACAGGAACACTCGTCTTAACTCTGCTATTTCTTGCCGGTTGCGGAGGAGAAGGAGGAGGAGCAGCAAAGGGAGATCCCATCGCCATAGCAGGGCAGTTTATAGATCTGTATTACAAGCAGGGAAATCCACAAGAAGCAAAGGCATTAGCCAACCCTGAGATGGCGGAAAAGATCCAGGCGGCATCTGCTACAGTAGCGGCTCCTGGAGAGGAAGAGGTCTCATACATTCTAAAGGAACAGAGCAGAGAGGGAAAACATTCGTATGCCCTGTTTCAGATGACTGTCAAGAAGAAAGAGGGTGACCCCATTTATAAGACGGTCGCTCTCTTCGTAGATCTGGTCGATGGCGCCTGGAAGGTGACGCTCTTTGATGAGAGGATCGAGTCAGGACCGCATCAGGAAACCGCGAAGAAGTAGCTGGGTCTTCACTGAAGGCTGAAGGTGGATAGGCTGTAGGCGGAAGGCTACTGCTGAGTAAACAAAAACCCCAGGGGAAACATCCCCTGGGGTTTTTGTTTCTCGCTCCAGCCCTCAGTTCGTCGATCACTGAAAGCTGATAGCTTCTCTTAGTACATATCACCCATCCCGCCGTGGCCTCCCGGAGGCATCGCTGACGCCTTCTCTTTCTCCGGCATCTCACTGATCAACGCCTCAGTGGTGATCATCAGTGATGCGATGCTCGACGCATTCTGCAGCGCGATGCGAGTCACCTTGGTCGGATCGATGATCCCGGCTGTTATCATATCTTCATACGTCTCCGTCTCGGCATTGAAACCGTACGCGCCGTTGTTCTCTCGAACCTTCTGAACAACGATTGAGCCTTCGACCCCCGCATTCTCTGCAATCTGCCGAATCGGCTCCTCTAATGCACGTCGAACGATATCGCCACCAATCTTCTCATCGCCTTCGAGTTTCAGCTTCTCGATCACCTTCGATGCTCGAAGGAGGGCCACACCGCCGCCCGGAACAATTCCCTCTTCGACGGCCGCACGAGTCGCATTCAGCGCATCCTCAACGCGGGCCTTTTTCTCTTTCATGGCAATTTCGGTCGCTGCCCCAACCTTGACGACCGCCACGCCGCCGGCAAGCTTGGCCAGCCGCTCCTGCAACTTCTCTTTATCGTAGTCCGAGGTTGACACATCGATCTGGGTCCGGATCTGCTTGATGCGGGCCTCGATCTCTTTATGATCGCCGGCCCCCTCGATGATCGTGGTATTCTCCTTGTCGATCACCACCTTCTTCGCCTTACCCATGTCGTCCAGCCGGATGTTCTCCAGCTTGATCCCCAGCTCTTCAGAAATCACCTCACCGCCGGTGAGTACCGCGATGTCTTTCAGCATCTCCTTGCGCCGATCGCCAAAACCGGGGGCCTTTACCGCCGCAACGTTCAGGGTCCCACGCAGTTTATTGACGACCAGGGTGGCCAGCGCCTCACCTTCGACCTCTTCAGCGATGACCAGCAGCGGCTTACCCATCTTGGCAATCTGCTCAAGTACGGGCAGGAGATCCTTCAGATTACTGATCTTCTTTTCGTGGATCAGAATCAGAGGGTTTTCCAACACCCCCTCCATTCGCTCTGGGTCGGTCACAAAGTACGGTGACGTATAGCCTCGATCAAACTGCATCCCCTCGACAACCTCGAGGGTCGTCTCCATGCTCTTGGCTTCCTCAACGGTGATGACCCCGTCTTTGCCGACCTTCTCCATGGCATCGGCAATGAGATCACCGATCGCCTTATCGTTGTTAGCCGAGATAGTGGCAACCTGGGCGATCTCTTTCTTGCCCCTGGTAGGCTTCGAGATCTTCTTGAGTTCTTCCACAATCCCCTCAACGGCCTTCTCGATACCTCGCTTCAGCGCCATTGGATTTGCGCCGGCCGTGACGTTTCTGATACCCTCCCGGAAGATCGATTGGGCCAGTACAGTGGCGGTGGTGGTCCCATCTCCGGCCACATCGGAGGTCTTGCTCGCCACCTCCTTCACCATCTGGGCGCCCATATTCTCGAAGTGATCTTCAAGCTCGATCTCCTTGGCTACCGTCACTCCGTCCTTCGTAATATTCGGAGCGCCGAACTTCTTATCGATGACTACGTTGCGCCCCTTTGGACCCAACGTCACCTTGACAGCAGCGGCGAGGACATCTACGCCCTTTTGAATCTTTCGCCTTGCCTCCTCATTAAACAATAGTTGCTTCGCTGGCATATTTACTCTCCTCCTTAATCTGTATCAGTTCCCCGATCAGAGTCAGGGACAGGGTTGAACCACGCAATAACGATCTCTTCGTCGACGTCCGACAAGCCTGCTATTGCAGGATACACAGAACGTCTTCCTCCCGCATGATCAGCAATTCCTTGTCGTCGATCTTCACCTCCGAGCCGGAATATTTCCCGAAGAGGATCTTGTCGCCGACCTTTACATCCATGGGCTGTCTTTTTCCATCATCGCCGACCTTACCTGGGCCAACGGCAATGACTTCACCCTCTTGCGGCTTTTCTTTCGCAGTATCGGGAATAATGATCCCGCCCTTCTTAGTCTCTTTCTCCTCCAGACGTTTCACCAAAATTCGGTCGTGCAGCGGCTTTACCTTCACGATTACTTACTCCTTTCCCTGCGGAGCACATACGCTCCTGTGCTTTCCATACGGTTTCTCATTACGTACTAAACAATGAGTACTCTGGGCAGCAACGATGTTGTTAGCACTCGCACTCGAAGAGTGCTAACACACTATAGACGCTGGAACCATTATTCGCAAGGATAATATTTCGTATATTTTGACCTCCAACCAGCAATACATCTGTTATTAGGAAAACATGTAGCCGTTCTACCGTTTATCGCTCATATACTCCTATATCCTTTGTAATTATCCCATTTTCAGTGTCCACATTCACTAGTTAACCCAAGACCTTGAACCTTGAACGTTGAACCTTGAACCTTGAACTATGTTCACTGGTTAACCCGAGACCTTAAACGTTGAACCTTGAACACTGAACTATGTTCACTGGTTAACCCGAGACCTTAAACGTTGAACCTTGAACACTGAACTATATTCACTGGTTAACCCGAGACTTTGAACGTTGAACCTTGAACCCTGAACTACACTCGTAGCCTCCATCTTCTTTGACTGATAATGGTCTTGACAGGATTCTGTAAGGGTCCCTATACTGCTTCAATACGTGGATCCATTGAGACTATCTGGTCTCTCTGGCCAAACCAAACAACAGAATAGAGCAGATACACACTATAGGCATTACTTGGATTCATTGAGACTATCTGGTCTCCCTGATTCACACTAAACAACAGAATAAACCAGATAAACGCCATAGACATTTTCTAAGGAATACATATGAAAGCTGTCATTATGGCTGGCGGATTCGGCACTCGATTGCGCCCGCTGACAACCAGCATCCCCAAGCCGATGATCCCAATGGCCACAAAACCGATGATGGAGCATATCGTGGCACTGCTCAAGGATCACGGCTTTGAAGATCTCGTCACCCTCCTCTATGTCCAGCCGGAGGTTATTGAGCGCTACTTCGGCGACGGCAGCGAGTTCGGCGTCAACATGGTCTATGCCACTGCTACTGAAGACTACGGTACGGCGGGAGCGGTGAAAAATGCCGAGGCATTCCTGGACGACACCTTCCTGATCATCAGCGGCGATGTCCTGACTGATTTCGACCTCACGCAGGCGGTGAAATTTCATAAGGAACGCGGGGCATTAGCCACTATCGTTCTGACCAGGGTCGAGAACCCGCTCCAATACGGCGTCGTGATTACCGCTCCTGACGGCCGCATCACGCACTTCCTGGAGAAGCCGAGCTGGAGCGAGGTCTTCAGCGATACTGTCAATACTGGAATCTATATCCTCGAGCCCGAAGTCCTCGCACTGATCCCCGCTGGGAAGGAGTTCGACTTCAGCCGCGATCTGTTTCCGAGGCTGATGGAGGAGGGCCGTCCGCTCTACGGCTATGTGGCAACGGGCTACTGGAAGGACGTGGGCGATCTGATCGAGTACCGCCTTGCAAATCGAGACATATTAGCCGGTCTGGTAAAGGTGGCGCTACCCGGAAAGTTCGTAGAGGGTCTCGATAAGCCGATCTGGCTCGGGGAGGGAAGCCGCGTCGACTTTACGGCATCCCTGAAAGGCGGTGTCCTGATCGGTAAGTATACGCAGGTCGGGCCGAATGTTCACATTACGCGCAGCATCATTGGCGATAACTGCGTGATCGAGGAGGGAGCCGTCATCGTCGGATCGGTTCTCTGGAACAACGTCATGATCGGCTCCAGAGCCGTGCTGAAAGAGAATATTGTAGGGCGTGGGAGCGAGATCAAGGCAGACGCGCGCCTCTTTGAAGGGGCGTTGATCAGCGATCAGTGCAAGGTCGGCGAGGGATCAGTCGTCAAGGCCGACGTCAAGGTCTGGCCTCAGAAGGTCGTGGAGGATGGGGCTATTCTGGCCACCAGTCTGGTCTGGGGGCAGAAGTGGTCGCGATCTTTGTTCGGGGCTCACGGCGTGACCGGATTGGCGAATCTCGAGATCTCGCCCGAGTTTGCGGCCAAACTCGGGGCCTGCTTTGGGGCGACCCTCAGAATGGGCGCCATCGTTCGCACCAGCCGCGACAGTCATCAATCCTCACACATGATCAAGCGTGCGATTATCTGCGGCCTTCTTTCCGCCGGTGTCGATGTGCACGATTTCCGCGTCGCCCCCATCCCGGTGGTCCGGTATCAGATGGGGGCTCGCGGTGCGGTAGGCGGCGTGCATGTGCGAAAGTCTCCCTTCGATCCTGAGCTGATCGATATTAAATTCTTCGATGATCGCGGGATGGATATCTCATCCAGTCGGGAGAAGAACGTCGAACGATCCTTCTTTCGGGAAGATTTCCGACGCGCCAAGGTCGATGAAATCGGCCGCCTCTCCATCCCCGTCTATGACGTAGAATGTTACAAAGAGGGCATACTGAACTTTATTGATCGAGATGCACTGCGCCGCCGCGGCTTTCGAATCGTTATCGATTACGCCTATGGTTCGTCGTCGATCATCTTTCCACAGATACTCGGCATGTTGGGATGTGAAGTGATCGCCCTGAATGCATACCTGGATGAGAGTCGAATATCCAAAAGCGCAGAAGGGTTCCATCGATCATTACAACAACTTTCTGAGATCGTCAGAAGCCTGGGGGCGGATCTGGGTATCATGCTCGACACCGGGGCAGAAAAGATCTTCGTGGTCGATGACGCGGGCGAACTGCTGAGCGATGACTTGGCCCTTGCTCTCGTCACGCTGTTGGTAGTACGAACGTACCCGTCCGGGATCATTGGCATTCCGATCACCGCCGATTCAGCTATTGAAGAGTTGGTTCGCGATCAGGGCTTCCAGGTCATCAGGACGAAAACGGCCCCACGTGCGTCGACGGAAGCGGCGGCACAAGAAGGCGTTATCTTTGTAGGCGATGGACTCGGTGGTTTTATCTTCTCCCAGTTTCAACCGAGCCTTGACGGGATGTTGGCCACACTCAAGCTGCTTGAGATGTTAGCCATCCAGGATCTCCGACTGCATCAGCTTATCCGAGTCATTCCTCAACGCTACAGATGCCGCGAACAGCTCCCATGCCCATGGGAGCGAAAGGGGGGGACGATGCGAGCCCTCATCGCAGCCACCGCGGATGAGCAGGTCGAACTGGTGGACGGGGTAAAAGTTCATCTTGGCGGCGACTGGGTCATCCTCTATCCTGATCATGACCGGCCCTATTTCCATATCATCACCGAGGGGGGCACGCAGGCGCGGGCAGAGGCTCACATGGCCAGGTATCGGGACGTCCTTGCGCAGTGCATGGAGAGTAGCCAGACGGAGTCCGCCACGTGAAACCTATCCGATTCGGCACCTCAGGCTGGCGCGATATCATTGCCGATACGTACACCTTTGCCAATGTCCGCCTCGTCACGCGGGCGATCGCAGAGCACCTGCTCGATGAGGCGACCCGCCAACCGCAGGTCGTCGTAGGATACGATACCCGCTTTCTCTCGGAGGTCTTTGCGGCTGAGGCAGCGGCAGTCCTGGCAGCTCATGGAATCCAGGTCTGGCTTACCGATCGGGATGTGCCGACGCCTGTTGTTGCGTATGAGATAACTCGTCGCGGTGCGGCAGGCGGCTTAAACATTACCGCCAGCCACAACCCTCCGGAATATAACGGACTCAAGCTATCTGGCCCATCCGGCGGCCCGGCCCTTCCTGCAGTGACTGACCGAATCGAAAGGAGGGTCCAGGAGCTGCTTGAGCAACCCGAGATTCCATGTCCTCCTCTCGCAGAGTTGGAGGCTAAGGGTCTCGTAGTGCGAATCGACCCGCGCCAGGCCTATCTGAACCGACTACGAGAGTTGGTCGATCTGCGTGCAATTGCTGCGGCGCGCCTGAAGGTAGCGGTCGACCTGCTCCATGGAACTGCCAGGGGCTACCTGGATGAACTACTACGGGAAGCCGGGTGTCACGTACACACTCTCAACGAGGAGCGAAATCCTGCTTTTGGGGGTCTGGCGCCGGACCCCTCCGAGACGAATCTCCGGAAGCTCTCGGCGGTCGTTACCTCCGGCGGATTTCATCTTGGGTTAGCCACAGACGGCGATGCCGATCGATATGGGATCATCGATCGTGACGGCCGTTTCATCGAGCCAAACTATATCCTGGCCCTCCTCTTGCGACACCTGATCAACACTCGTCAGTGGCGTATGGGGGTAGCCCGATCGGTTGCAACAAGCCATCTGGTCGATGCGGTAGCCCGAACGCAGGCGGTCCCGGTGTATGAAACCAAGGTCGGTTTCAAATACCTTGGCGAACTTATCGCTCAGGATAAGGTCACGCTCTGCGGTGAGGAAAGCGCCGGCCTCTCGATACGGGGGCACGTACCGGAAAAAGATGGTATTCTCACCGCCCTGTTAGTAGCAGAGATGGTGGCTACGACCGAAGGTCCCGGTGTCCAGCATCTACTCAATACGTTGTATGCCGAGGTGGGGGGGGCGATTTATGCTCGTCGCCTGAATCTCCATTTAACAGAAGCGCAGCAAGGACGCTTAGCCGATCGTCTGGAGAATCTGCCGACACAGGTAGCCGGACTTGCTGTCGTGGGGGTGAATACGTTGGACGGTACGAAGCTGCTGCTTAAGGACGGCAGTTGGTTTCTCGTACGACCCTCAGGAACAGAACCGATAGTGCGTCTCTATGTGGATGCACATTCCGAGGAACAGATCGAGGAGTTGACGGCAGCGGTGCGGTCGCTCCTCGAGATCTGATGGTCTGGAATGGAGTGAGGATGCGAACAGGACAGGTTATCACCAACCCACCGGATACACTCGCAACAACGAGGCGTACCCGCAAACGGCGACTCATTATTGTCGCCGTGCTGGTGATTCTGGTCGTAGCTCCATCGGTTGGCGGGAAGAAGAGCCTCATCAAGATCTTTCAAATGAGCAAGACCAGGACCGAGCTTCAGCAAGAGATTCAACGGACCAGACAGATCAACGAAAAACTGACTCGGGAGATCTACGCCTTTACCCACAATTCGGGTCAGGTTGAGGCAATTGCTCGAGAGGATCTGGGGTTGGTGAAGCCTGGTGAAATCGTGTACCAGTTCGGCCCCTCACGTCCAACCGCTGCTCTACGCACCCCTTCCCGTTGAGATGCATTTGATCTATAACCAATCCTCCTGCCTACCTTCAGGGCTATACGACGATCTCGGTAGTTCGAGGTGAACTTTTGCGCTTGACAATGCCAGGCGATTTTGTATAGTTATGGTTTCGGCGTGTGGCGTGCAGGAGAGGTCGCGGTCGGGTGAACCGCATATGGTTCTCCCTGGGTGGCAATTCGCTCGGCCACTGAGGCGGGCTCTCACCAGAGAGTCCAGTTAACAGTTGAAGTAAAAAGGAGATCACGTCAAATGGCAGGAATGGCCACCGTTATAATGGATATCCTTATGACTCCGGTAGGGGCTATCGGCGCGCTTATCGGGCTTGTCGTTATCGGTCTTTTCGCGAAGTGGGTCTTTGCTGATCCTCCGCAGAAATAATACGGCCACATCCGAATCTTCTACGCGCGTCTTTGTGCGTCATGAAAGATCAAAGGCCTACGAGGGTGGGCCTTTGATCTTTCCAGTCTAGCTACAACGTTCCAGCGTACAACAGCCAGCCCCTACTCGTATTCTTTTTCCGGTAGCGTTGCGACAATATGGCCGCTTCTGTGGGTAGCTCTATTCTCTTCATCGCATAAACCCTGCGGTGCTACTCTCTATCTATCCGAAGACCGTCTGAACATCTGCTATGCCGCCTCTCAGGTTTGGTCTACTGGGATCTCGTAGCGTCGATAGGAAAGGGTTTATTTCAACTACGCTTCTCCGTATGGAGGAGGTGTCCCCATGTATGGTAACCGCATCTCCGATGAGCCAAAAGCTCTTGCCAACGATGTACGACACGACTATACTCGAACAATAAAGGTAGTAAGACAGCGGTCCTGGTATCGATAATAGACGTTGTAGCGTATCGGGGGAAACAACAGTGAAACGCGTAAGTATCCTTGGCTCAACGGGAACCATCGGGGTCAAGGCCCTGGCCATGATCGATCTGCGTCGTGACTCCTTTGAGGTGGTGGCCCTTTCTGCCAGGCATAATATCGATCTTTTAGAGCAGCAGATCAGGCGATTCTCCCCCCGCATTGTCGCTGTCGGAACTGCCAAGGCCGCGGCTATCCTGAAGGATCGGCTGAAAGATGTCGCTGTTGAGATTGGGTGGGGCGATGAGGGCGTGCTGAATGCCGCCACGGCGCCTGAGGCCGACATCGTCCTTACCGCAATAGTGGGCGCAGCGGGCCTACTCCCAAGTCTCGCTGCTATCAAGGCAGGAAAAGACATCGCCCTCTCTACGAAAGAGGTCATGGTGATGGCCGGAGAGTTGGTGATCGCTGAGGCCCGAGCCCATGGCGTCCGACTCCTCCCCGTTGATAGCGAACATTCGGCCATCTTCCAGTGTCTGGACGGACAGCAAAGCGGGGCATACTTGAAGCGGGTGCTCTTGACTTCCTCTGGAGGTCCGTTCCGGCGGCGCCCGAAAGAGAGCTTCGCGACGATTACCTCGAAGGAGGCGCTGCAGCATCCGACATGGGTCATGGGAAAGAAGATTACCATCGATTCGGCTACCCTCATGAATAAGGGACTGGAAGTCATCGAGGCCAGTTGGTTCTTTTCTCTTACGCCGCAACAGATCGACGTGATTATTCACCCACAGAGTATCATCCACTCAATGGTAGAGTTCATAGATGGAGCGATCCTGGCTCAGATGGGGGTCACCGACATGGGGCTGCCGATCCTATACGCCCTCTCATACCCTGATCGACTTCAGACTCCACTGCCGCCCCTCGACCTGAATACCATGTCGGCGTTGACCTTCGAACCGGTTGATCATGAGAAATTCCCCTGTCTTGGATTCGCCTATCAGGCACTCCAGGCAGGTGGAACCTATCCGGCGGCCCTTAACGCCGCTAACGAAGTAGCGGTAGACCTGTTCCTTGCCGATCGGATTACCTTCCCGGATATTGCCGCCCTCATTGCGAAGGTTATGGATAGCCACCAGGGGCGTAAGATCGATTCTATTGAGGTTGCCCTGGATGCTGATCGTGAAGCCAGGGAGCTTGTTTTGGCAGCACTGTAAGATGAGGAGAAGGGTTTGTACGCAAACATAATGACCTTAACATCCCTGGTTGCCATCAACATCCTGGATGTGATCGATCCTAGACCACTGCTCTCGCGTCTTGACTATCTCCTCTGGGCCGTCCTTGTCCTCGGCGCGCTTATCTTCGTCCATGAACTCGGCCACTTCCTGGTTGCGAAACGAGCAGGGGTCGGGGTCCTGAAGTTTTCTCTCGGATTCGGTCCTAAGCTTTTCGGAATCACACGTGGCGAGACCGAATATCTTATCTCCGCAATCCCGCTTGGCGGTTATGTCAAAATGGTTGGTGAGGATCCACAAGACGAGATCGCCGACCGTGAAAAATCGTTCTCAGAAAAATCGGTTGGTTGGCGCTCGCTGATTATCCTGGCCGGCCCGGGATCCAATCTTCTCCTCGCCATCGTTATCTTCTGGATCGTCTTTATGGTCGGTGTTCCGACGCTCGCAACGAAGGTCGGGGAGGTGATGCAAGACTTTCCAGCACACGAAGCAGGGGTACTGACTGGTGATCGAATCAAGGCAATCGACGGTAAACCCATTGAGAAATGGGAGGAGTTGGCAGCCCAGATCCATAACAATCCAGGGCGGGCTATGCGCTTCACAATCGAAAGAGCGGGAGACCAGTTTGATCTGGTGGTCGCTCCGAAGATCACGAGTCAAAAGAACATGTTTGGGGAAGAACAGGAGATCGGTCTGCTTGGGATTGCGCCGGCAGAAGAGTTTCTGAGCGAACGAACCAATCCAGTCACTGCATTGGTAAGAGCAGTCTATAAAACGTACGATTTGAGTCGCCTGATCCTGCTCACCTTTGTCAAATTGATCCAGGGCGTTGTCCCGGCTAAGAATCTTGGTGGACCGCTCATGGTAGCGCAACTGGCTGGTCAGCAGGCCCGTCAGGGTGTCTTACCCCTCCTGTTCTTTACCGCACTGCTGTCCATCAATCTAGCGATCCTGAATCTACTTCCGATTCCTATTCTGGACGGGGGGCACCTGTTCTTCTCGCTGATTGAAGCCGTTCGCGGTAAACCAGTCAGCCTGAAGAAGCGAGAGATGGCCCAGCAGGTTGGGATGGCCCTTTTGGTCGCTATGATGATCTTTGCCTTTTACAACGATATCTTCCGCCTGCTTGGACAACAGTAAGATCATTCAAGGTTCAACGTTCAAAGTTGAGATACACGATGCCGATTGTAAGTAATCAGGCGACGTGGCTAAGAACCCTGTTCGAAACTCTTCATGAACCTTACGCATTGCGCTTTCTTGAACGCAGACTATGATTGAACGTCGTAACACACGGCAGATTCAGGTCGGATCAGTCAAGATCGGCGGTCACGCACCAGTGACGGTCCAGTCGATGACAAAAACCGATACGCGAGATGTCCGGGCCACGGTAGATCAGATCTGGGCATTGGAGGCAGCCGGGTGTGATATCGTGCGGATCGGCGTCCCCGAGAAAGAGGCCGCAGAAAAACTGGGCGAGATCCGTCAACAGATCCGGATTCCTTTAATTGCCGACATCCACTTCGACTATCGGCTCGCCCTGATTGCTCTTGAACAGGGCGTAGACGGACTTCGCCTCAACCCCGGTAATATCGGGAATCGTTTGTACGTAGAGGAGATCGTCAAGGCAGCGACCGAACGAAAGATTCCGATTCGTATCGGCGTCAACGCCGGATCTCTGGAAAAGGATATTCTGCTCAGGGACGGCTGGCCGACCCCAAAGGGAATGGTCGAGAGCGCCCTGCGCCACATTCGGATCCTCGAAGATCTGAACTATCCCGAAATGAAGGTCTCGCTGAAGGCCTCCGATCCCCTGATGATGATTGAGGCGTACCGGCTCCTGGCGGACGAAATCGATTATCCCCTTCACCTTGGCGTCACAGAGGCCGGGACCCCAGGGGTTGGAACGATCAGGTCGGCCGTCGGAATCGGAGCACTGCTTGCCAACGGAATTGGCGATACCATCCGGGTGTCGCTCTCGGCCGATCCCGTCGAGGAGATCAAGGCGGGCATTGCGATCCTGAAGTCGCTCGGCCTTCGGAAGGGCGGACTGACCTTCGTCTCTTGCCCTTCCTGTGCGAGGGCCGATATTGATCTGGTGGCCCTTGCCCAGGAGGTGGAGCGGCGACTGGCGGGCATCACCAAGGAGATCCACGTCGCCGCGATGGGATGTGAAGTGAACGGACCAGGAGAGGCTCGAGGAGCCGACATCGGGGTCGCCGGCGGCAAAGGGATCGGCTGGATTTTCAAAAAGGGACAGGTGATTCGTAAAGTCAAGGAGTCTGAACTCGCCGATGCACTGATTGAGGAAGTCAATAAAATGGTGGAGGGGGAAGACGACGGCCATGCTTAGCAGTCAGTAGGCCGCCGGAGGGTTCATGCCGACTGCTGATCGCTGATTGTTCTCTTTGAAGGAGGATAGACGGCCGATCCTCCTTTTGTTATATCGGACAGATAACAAGATCACAGGTATGGGATGCGCTGGACCAGGTCACTGATTCCGACACTTAAAGAAGAACCTGCAGAAGCCGAGGCCATTAGCCACGCACTGATGATCCGATCCGGACTGGTTCGGCAACTCGCAGCCGGGATTTATCTGTATCTGCCGCTCGGACAACGGGTGATGGAGAAGGTCAACGGTATCATCCGCGATGAGATGAACCGGATCGGCGGGCAAGAGATGACGATGCCGATCCTGCACCCGGCCGAGCTGTGGCAGCAAACCGGTCGATGGACGGCCATCGGCGAGGAGATGTTCCGGCTGCACGATCGCAGTCATCGGCAGATGTGTCTGGGGATGACCCACGAAGAGGTGATTACCTGGCTTGCAGCCAGAGAGATCCGGTCATATCGGGATCTCCCGCAGACCTGGTATCAGATTCAGACCAAACTCCGGGATGAGGCAAGACCCAAAAGCGGTGTCCTGCGAACGCGAGAGTTTCTTATGAAAGACTCCTACTCACTGGATCGGGACGAGGAGGGGTTGGCAAAGAGTTACGAGTTTCATAAAGAGGCCTATCGACGTATCCTTATGCGGTGCGGCCTTACTTATCACGTCGTCGAGAGCGACCCCGGCATGATGGGTGGCGCAACTGCACATGAATTTATGGCGCCGAGTGGAGCTGGAGAGGATGAGGTTGCCATATGTGAGCATTGCCACTACTCGGCTAATGTCGAGTTGGCTGTCTCGCGATCGCGACAACAGGTATGCCCAGAATGGGACCTCGAAGAGATTGCGACACCCGATGCCAGAACAATTGAAGAGGTGTGCCGATTTCTCAAAATAGATCCGGCACTCACCATCAAGTCGTTATTGCTTGTCGGCAATGACGGACCACTTCTGGCCCTACTGAGGGGCGATCAACGGCTTCATGAACGAAAGCTCGCACGAGTGATCGGGGAGGTTCGTCCAGCCCATCGTGATGAAATTGTTGCCCACCTCGGGGTCGAGCCCGGCAGTATCGGCCCCGTCGGGGTGACGACGCTACCCATCATTGCCGATGAGTCGTTACGCGAAGGCCGGTACGTCGTCGGAGCCAATAAGAACGGTTTCCATCTGCGCGGGGTGATTCCCGGCACCCACTTTCAGGCCAGGTGGGTCGACCTCCATCAAGCCGGAAGCGGGGATGGATGCCCACATTGCGAGGGTAGTCTGCGTATCGAGCGCGTCATTGAGGTAGGCAATATCTTTAAGCTCGGAACAAAATATTCGGTCCCTCTCGGGGCGATGTATTTGAATGAGGCCGGGGAGGAGCGACCGATCATCATGGGAAGCTATGGAATCGGGCCGGCGCGGATTACTGCGGCTGCAATCGAACAGCATCATGACGAGCTTGGGATCGTCTGGCCATCGGCCATCGCACCCTTTCAACTCCACCTGCTGCCGGTCAACGTACGCGATCAGAAGTTGGTTGAGTTGGCCGAGGCAATCTATGCCCAACTCACAGGGGAGGGTATAGAGGTCCTGTACGATGACCGGGATGAGCGTCCAGGTGTCAAGTTCAAGGACGCTGACCTGCTTGGCCTACCCCTGCGCATGACCGTCGGAACCCGCACCCTGAAGGAGGGGATGGTAGACCTGAAGGTACGGAAGACCGGCGAAGAGGAACAGGTGCCACTCTCGGAAGCGGTTTCCAGGGCGCACGCTCTCCTTTCCCGTCTCTCTCAATAACCTCTCGAAGTAACCGCCCACCGAGGTCAAATCTCTCGCTGGGTAATCCATTACTGTCAACCCATTCGGTTACGTACCACCAGTCTGGGTTAGCAGCCCCGACACGTTACATCTCTCCTCCGAAGAGGCGAAAACGGATACAACATCCAGAGACTGTCAACTCATTGCCATCGCTGCGAAAAGGCTCACGAAGGCGATTGGATCGGTACGAACTGGAGGCGGCGGGGCGGGGAACGTTTGATAAATCCTTACTACCCTTTATAGGCTGCTTTCTTCTGCTGCCTGCCATTCATGTAGTATCGTACGCCGATTACCAAGGCGGAAAGACCGAGTAACGCCGTAGCCACCTGGAATCCCAAGTTAGACAAGAACCAGGGAAGGCGACTGTGCGCCCTGACTTCCAGGCCTACGGTAAATGGGAAGCTGTAGACAGGATCAACGGCCTGTATCTGGGCTTCTGTAGGATCAGTCCCTGGCCCATGGGTGTGGCTGACCCGCTGCCATTCTCCAATCTCAGAACCGCGATGCGGCTTATGGGCAATACCCTTGCCTGCCTTTTCCAACGTCATAATGGCGATATAGTTCCCAGCCTTGGCGATCTCAGTATCGATCCTGACCGAGCCATCACCATAAATAGCCGGGGGCCGAGAGTAGACAACGTGCGAGTGCCCGCCACCACCTGTGTCCTCGTGGGCCTCCACAGCCTCAACAACCCGGACCGAAATGGGAAGCTCTCGCATCTCGTCATTGTACAAGTCAAAGGCTATCGAGAACTTACCCGTCTTTGGGACCCCTTCACAGTAGGACTGGAACTCCTTCTTTACCTGCTCCGAGCCCACTTCGTGCATCAAGGGAATCATCCCCGAACCGATAAGCTCCTGATAAGCCGTAAAGTGGACGGTATAATGGCCCTTTACGGCAGTGCAGGCGTCAGCAGCGTCCCAGTCGCCCATCACATCACCACCGCCGTGGGCGAAGGCTTGAGACGCCCAGAAAACAGGCGACAGCACCACAAAGAGTGACACCACCAAGCGTTTCATGTTACCACCACCCTCCAGTATTAATCTAGGGCGTCTATCCTGTATCGTCAAGCTCAAATTTACTTCAATCAGCGGTGTATATAATATGCGTTGGACGATCACGATGGCTCATTCGGCGTGCCAGGAAGTCCGGGTTCGGTCAGTTTCACTGGATCCAGGATCTCGTCTATCTGAGCCTCGGTGAGCAGCTTTTCCTCGCGGACCACATCAATGATCGTTTTTTGCTCGCGCAGGGCGCGCTTCACCACCTCAGCAGCCCTGGCATAGCCGATATACATATTCAATGCTGTAGCCAGCGCCATGCTGCCCTCAGCATAGCGACGACATCGGTCGGTATCAGCGATGATGCCGACGACACACCGATCGATAAACACCCGGATGGCGTTCTTCAGGATTTCGATCGACTGGTGTAGATTGTAGGCCATGACCGGCATCATCACATTCAGCTCAAGCTGCCCGGCCTGGACCGCCATCGAGACGGTCAGGTCGTTGCCGATCACCTGAAAGCAAACCATATTCAGCATCTCGACGATGGACGGGTTGACCTTGCCAGGCATGATCGAAGAGCCCGACTGTACGGTCGGCAGTACAATCTCGGCAAATCCGGTAGTGGGACCTGAGGTCAGGAGGCGCATGTCGTTGCAGATTCTGGTCAGTTCCATCGCCAACAGCCGCAGAGCCGATGAGGCCTCGGCAACAGGCAGATTCGACTGCATCGCTTCGCGCATGTCGGGCGCGTTACTCCACTCGATCCTCGTCCAGGTGCGTAGGTACTCTACCAGCTTGGTGCGGTACTGCGGGTGAGTATTTAGGCCGGTGCCTACGGCACTCCCGCCGATTCCTAATTCTTCAAGCGATCGCGCTGCGGCAGCAATTCGCTCCTGACATTTTCCGATGGTGACGGCATAGGCCGCGAACTCCTGTCCCAATCGGATAGGAACGGCATCTCGTAGATGCGTTCGAGCCGACTTCAGGATGCCGTCGAATTCCTTCGCCTTTCCGGTCAGGGCGGTCTTCAGATCATGCAGGACCGGCAGTAGCTCAGCCAGCAGCAGGCGAGCAGCCATCCGCATGGCGGTCGGAAAGACGTCGTTGGTGGACTGGGCCATGTTGACATGATCGTGTGGGTGAACGAGAACGTAGTCGCCTCTGCTCCCGCCCAACAGTTCGATAGCCCGGTTAGCCAGGACCTCGTTCACGTTCATGTTAAAAGCCGTCCCGGCCCCCATCTGGTAGACATCCACGACAAACTGTTCGCGGAGTTTACCGGCCAGGATCTCATCGGCAGCCGCTGCAATCGCTCGACCGATCTCCGGTTTCAAGAGTCCGAGGTCGGCATTGACCAGCGCAGCCGCCTTCTTCACGATCACTATCGCCTCCACCATCTTGGAATGCAGTCGGAGCCCGCTGATAGAAAAGTTCTCCAGCGTCCTGACCGTCTGGAGGCCATAGTAGGCATCGATCGGCACCTCTTTCGGTCCCAACAAATCCTGCTCGATCCGCGTCGCCATCCTTTTCTCCCTCACGGCTATGAGGTTTCACACGGTGGAATCGTGACCATCAGCGCCTTGAGTCGAGTCGGCGTAAGCTCGCTCCTGAGCGTCCAGATCGGATCGGCATGCTGATCCTTTTTCTTCATGAACAGCCACTCCTTGCCGGTTTCGCCTTTGGCGAATCGAACCAACGTAAACGCCCCATTCAGTTTTCGCCCATTCAGTATGAAGGCCAACCTTCCCCCTGCTACGTGCACTTCCGGTAAACCCGCCTCGCTCACCTCATAGGTCCCGTAGTCCCAGACGACGACGGGTCCGGCGCCATAGCTTCCCTCCGGGATAATGCCTTCGAAATCGATATACGTCAGCGGGTGATCCGCAACCATCACAGCCAGGCGCTTGTCGGCAGGATTCATGGACGGCCCCTTGGGAACCGCCCACGATTTCAGGATCCCATCCATCTCGAGTCGGAAGTCGTAGTGCAGTCGCGTCGCCTTATGCTCGTGAACGACAAAACGTGACGTTACGCTTGTTCTTGGTTCCAGCATCGTTGTGTATCTTCCCTCCAAGCCATCCCGATGTATCAGGCATTATGTCATAAGTAAAAGTGATGGAGCAACCAACAGTATCTCACAGCGTGGATGCGCGATGCGGTTGCCTGCTCAGGCATCCACGTAGTAGAATGTCATGGCGTCTCTCTTCGGACACCTGCCTGAGAAGCATTGTACACGCGAGACGACGCCTTGAGTAGTGCGTTGGCGTGGCAACACGCTCTCTGGATGCGAACCTGGACGGTCAAACAACAGGATAACGACACGGTGGGGATGGTGGAAACCGAGTCCGGATCTCGGCGAGCTATTCTGTTGGATTTCGATCATACCCTTTTTGATACCGATCGCTTCTTCTGGGTCGATCTCAAGTCTGCCTTTACCAGATTCGGGATTCCCGATGATGCCTGGGAAAAGAGCTACGAGGCGATCTGGCCATTGGGCTATTCACTGGCGAAGCATCTCGAAGAACTTGTACGCCTTGGTGCGGTGGCTACTCCTTCAGCGGCACAGGCAATGATCGAGGATCTTGGAAGTACCTTCTCAGACCTTCGTCCTTATCTCTTTCCTGATGTCCTCGGGTTCCTGCGCGCAGCACGAAGCCAGGGATTCGAACTGATCCTTCTCTCCTTTGGCGATCCAACCTGGCAACACTACAAAGTACAGGCCGCTGACCTCACTCCACACTTCACGCAGATCTTGTATACAGCTACAGAAGCGGGTAAGGCGGCACTCTGTGCTGAGCATTCGCTGCAGTATAGAGAACTGTATGCTATCGATAACAATCCGGCTGATCTTGATGCCATGAAGGCATCTACCCCGCAGCTACACACGTATCTGATCTGTCGCGTGGAGCCATCTGTCCTTGAGGCAGCTGATCCACTGGTGCGAGACCGCTTCCGAGAGGCTGCCAGATATCTCGCGATCCCCTCTCGTCTGTCGCATCATCGATGCTATAGCCTCCATGAGGTGCCGCTTCCATGGCCGAACTGATTATCGCGAGGGCGCCGACGCGGATCGACTTTGCCGGCGGTACGCTCGACATCCCGCCGCTGTACCTCTTTCATCAACCGGCGATCACCATCAACGTCGCGATCAACCTTGTCGCCGAGGTTCGCGTGGCGCCGCAATCCGGGCGCGCCATTCGACTGGTGGCATCTGACCAAGGGCGCCAACTGGACTGGCCATCGCGCGAAAAGATCACCTGGGCGCGCCAGCCATTTCTTGAGATGCTGGCCAGGCTCATCCAGTCGCTTGCACCTGACACTGGACTTGACATTCAGACCAACTGTCACGCTCCAGCCGGCGCCGGGACTGGTGGCTCTTCGGCGCTGGCAGTAGCAACGGCGGCCGCCTTGTCGGCGGTCGCAGGACGGCCGTTGAACCGTCACACACTGATCGAGCACGCAAAGAGCATCGAAACTCAGTCGATTCGTGTCCCCACCGGCTATCAAGATTACTACGCCGCCGCCTATGGGGGTGCCAGCAGCATCGAATTCGGGCTCACCGGAATCCGCCGAACCGCTATCGCAGGGAAGGCGTTTCTTGCGCAACTCGAACGTCACATCCTGTTGCTGTATCTTGGCAAACCTCGCTTCTCGGGTGCCAATAACTGGGATCTGTTCAAGCGCCACATGGAGGGGGATCGAAAGACGCTGGCCCTCTTTGGCGCACTCCAGCAGAACGCTCTCGCCATGCGGGATGCATTTCAATCGCAGGATCTGGATGGCATTGCTCAACTGCTGAACCGGGATTGGGAGATCAGGCGGCGGGCGCTCCCTACCATGAGCAGCCCGGCCATCGACAAATTGATTCGTTCCCTGAGGCGGGCCGGCGCTATCGGGGCCAGAGTCTGCGGTGCGGGCGGCGGCGGCTGCCTCGCCCTCATGATCGAGCCGGAGGCCAGGACAAAGCTTATCACCCTGGCTGAAGCCGCAGGCGCTCAGAGTCTGCCCTCCGTCATCAATACCCTAGGTCTTGTGGTCCGCCGCAACAAGGACAGCGTTTAGCGATCAGCGGTCAGGGGTTTAGGCTGAAGACTGAAGACTTTTAGGTATAGCCCCTCGCTCCGCTCTCTCCCTACTTGATAAGTTGAAGGCTCTCTCGTAGCCGCATCATCGGATCCTTCAACCAACTGTCGGCACTACCCTTTTCCTCACGATTCCAGGACTCACCGAAGGCATCATATTCAATCCAGAAGATCCGATTATTGTAGAAGTGGACTCGCAGAATCTCGACGTAACCTGGCTTCGTCCCAGGCACCCATCGCCCCCAGACATCCTGTTTCAAATCCATCGGTCCTTGTGAGGCAACAAGCTTTGAAACCTGCTCGCGGGTCATACCCGGCACAAGTGTCTGATACGCCTGGCGTGTAGACGTGGCGGCAGCCGGCGCCTGTTGCGCAAGCACCGGTACCGCGAAGTACAACATAACTACCAGCAACAGGGCGCTGGCTCTTCGGATCATACTATTCTCCTTTAGATGTCATGATGAGTCGAAAGCAACTTACGCTCACTGTTCGTTCTCTATGAGATCACGATGGCCCTCGCAACATAATGCATGATTCTATTCCGTCAGCGGCTTGAGCCCTGATGGGGAGGGACCGACCGCTGATTTCATCAGTCGTTCCACTGATTCTACGCGCTCCCTAAACTGTTTCGTCAGCGCCTGCCCCTCTTCAGGAGAGGCGACGACATGTGGTGTAATCATGATAACCAATTCAATACGATTCAATCTTTCATCGGTACTGCGGAACAGGTAGCCAATCAGCGGGAGCGCGCTCAGGAACGGCATACCGGAGTAGGATTTCACCTTATCCGTCCGAATGATTCCTCCAATGAGCAGAGACTGGCCATCGTTGACTACGACTGCCGTCTTGGTCGTCGTCTTATTGAACGTCGCACCACCCTCAGACGCACTTGGGACCTCTCCAGCAACAGCAGTTTGCTCCGTTTCGATATCCAGCGATACCAATCGTTTCTCATTGACGTGCGGCTTGATCTTCAGAATAATCCCGATATCCTTGCGTTGGAACGTGCTGAACAGATTGGAGCTGGTGACGCTGTCGGTAGAACTAGTGGTCCCCAGAGACTGTGTGCCAGTCGGAATCGGGACCTCTTGACCGATCTGGATGGAGGCCTCCTTATTGTTCGCCGTCAGCAGATGCGGGTTGGCCAGGACCTGTGCTTTCGATATGGTAGCAAGATTGTTGAGTACGACACGAACGTTATCCTTATCTACGAAGGCGAATGTCATACCGGTCGCGGGGGCTATACCGTCCTTCACAACTCCAGCGATCGCGGTCTTGAGCGGCCCTCCGCCATATGCCCCCGCAACGAGGAATTGACCGCTCTTGATGATCTCCTCAAGACTGAAATGAAAGTTGTCGCTGAGGGTGATCGATGCCAACATCAGCTCGAGCAATACCTGCTTCGGAACGATGTCAAGTTGCTTGATCGTGGCCTCGATAATCTCGTAGTTGCGGGGCGAGGTCTTGATGATCAACGCATTCGTTGTCTCGTCAGACACGATAGTCACATCGCCCACCACTTCGCCTGGAGCCGACTCGGTGCCGGACGGAGGAGCAGTGCCTGTGGCCGGCTGACCGGACGCTGGCGGAGGGGGAGGGGGTAGGCCCGGGGCCGGCGGAGGAGTGGTCGGCGGCGTACCAGTACCGGGTTTTACAGACGACTGGCCCGGCTTTGCTCCAGAAGCTGTACCCCGCACCAGATCTCGGCGACCGTACAGGGTATTGAGGGTATTTGCCAGCTCGGCAGCCTTGGCGTTCTCGACAAAATAGACGAAGATCCGCTGAATATTATCTCGCTTGGTCGGGACATCAAGAATCTTGACGGTCTCAAGGAACCGCTTGATTGTCGAGCTGAAGCCGGCAATGATCAGGCTGTTCGTCTCCTTATGCACTAACATCTTGGCGCCCTTTGCCAGGAACGGCTGCAGGATCTTTGTCATCTCGTCGGCGGAAAGGTAGTCGAGTCGCACGATCTGGGTGACATAGCGCTCCTGTTCCTCATCACGCTCTTTTCCCACCTGCACATCCTGAGGTTCCTGCTGGGCGACCGTGATCGGAACAATTTTGTAATATGAGCCCTCCTTCACGGCAGCCAGATTATTGACCCCCAATACCGATTCCATAATAGAAAAGACTTCTCCGGCGGGAACCCTGGTCGTCGTTCGCATCGTCACATTCGCCTTGACGCCGGGGCCGATGATGAAGTTAATCCCGGTGATATCTGCAATGGAACGAAGTACCAGTTCGAGGTCGGCATTGTCGAAGTTAAGCGATACAAATCGGGGTGCTCCTGGCTGTGTGGGTCCTCCTTTTATTGCGCCATCAGGGCGAGTCCCAAGTCCCCCCAGTGGAGCAGGCGCACCTTCCTTACTCTCCGTCACGGGTAAGATGAACGGTTGTGGCTGTGCCTCCCTGGGGGACGCGCTCTCGTCTGCGTCGTCGCTCTCGTCTGCGTCGTCGCTCTCGTCAGTCCCTTGCTCCGCCTTCGCTTCTTCCGGACGCGCAGGAGGTGTGGCGGCCGTCGAAGCAGTAGGTGCAGGCGCCTGCGCCACAATCTCGATCTTTGCAGGCAACGACGCTGCTTCGGCCATGGAACGTTCCAATGGCTGAAGGGCGGCACGCGCGGGAAGGACCACCGCAACCGTTAAGATCACAAGAAGAACTCTTCGGATAGTCAATACTCTCTCCTTCCTCGTATGTGACGGTTCAGGCCTGAGGTCCCCATTGGCGATAGATGAATGATGGTTGCGATACGTCCTACTACTCCGCTTTCCGTCGCTCCCACCGCTCACGCCGCTCCCTCAACCGCTCCTCTCGGCGCTTCGATATCTCTTCTCTGTCAGCAACTCCGGCAGGAACAGGCGGCGGACGGGGATCGCTGACAATTCCTGGAGTTGGAGCAGACGGCGGACTTGGTCCGGATGATGGCGCAGAGACTCCAACCTGACCGGAAACAGGCGCTGGCGTCTGTGCGGGCGTCGCAGACGCGGGTTCAATAGCCGCTTTCAGCATGATTTCGCGCGTCGCGTCGCCGCGTTTGTAGCTGATTCGATCCTCCTTTATCTCGGTAATTACCCCGCCTGCCACATTCTGACCGATTGCGTAAATATTCGCTTTTCCTTTATCGCTCAGAATAGCTCGACGCTCATGATCCGTCAGGATGGTACCGACAAGTATCGGAAGCGGTGGAGGCGGTGGACTTGCACCCTGTGGCCGCACAGGCATGGGCGGCGGCTGCTTGAACGGATTCTTCTCTAACAGGACATCGAATTGTGTCAGAGGGGGGCGAGAGGTCGGGTTGTAGGCGAGCGCCTCCGCCTCCGGCAACGATTTTGTGACGACCGGGCTTGCAACAGGTGCTGCTGGAGCAACCCACGTCTTGACCAGGGTAACTGCAATCAAGACCGCCATAAGACCCAAGAGGGGATTCAACAGCTTAGTTGACTTAGGCACCTGGGCCTTTCTCCTCAAGCTCCATGGCGTATCCGCTGACCACTACGGTGACCTGCAGCTCGGCGCCAATCCTGGGAAAACTTGCGTTGACTGCGAGCTTTGGTACGGTCAGGAGTTTCCCTGCGCTCTCAATCTTGTATAGAAAATCACGAAGTTTTTTCAAGTCCGCATTGAGCGAAAGTTCCACTGCGACCGCCGTAAATCCTTCCGCCTTCTTCGGCTGGTGAATGCTTTCACTCACGATAGTGACCCCGCTCTCCCCAGCTACCTTGTGCAACATTGTCTGAAGCTCAGCGGCGGCAAGCGTCAGCTTTTCACCGGGCAACAGTCGCTGCTGTAGTTGCTTGTACAGTCCTTCGGTCTCGGCAAATTTCTTCTCGTATCGTCTCTTTCCCTCGACAACCAGTTGGAAACGCTCAAGGGCCTCAAGCTTCTCCCGGTAATCGCTTCGAATCGCCATCTGACTTGAAATAGCCGGAATGATGGCATAGTTGATGGCGAGAAATGCGACCAGAGCCGCTCCGCCAATCATGAGAAATCTGCGCTCACGGGAGGAGATGGTCATGGTCGCTTCTCCTTCCTGATTTCGAGAAGCGCCTTGATTTGAAACTCCTGGTTCTCTGCCCCGCGACTGGCTACCGGCGAGCTAAACCCCACATTCTCAAAAATCGGCGACTGTTCCAAGACGGAGATCAGATCCGAGGCCGAACCGGAGATGGAACCGCTCAGCCTCGTTTCTCGACCATCTACCGAAAAGAGTGTGAGAGTTACTCCTTTTGGCAAGACAGAGATCAACTCCTTCAGTGCGTCCAGCTTTCTAATCTCCTCTCGATCGATCTTTTCCAGGGTAGTAATTTGGCTGGCGAGCACCCCCACCTCTCCCTTGAGCAACTCCACCTTGGCCGCTTCGGCCTGTACTTGATTTAACACAGCGGTCAGTTCCGTCAATGCCCGGCGTTCCCGAATTGCATCATTCACCAGATACGCGAGGCCCAAGACCGCAATGAGGGCAAGCAGTCGGAGGGTTGTCGTAACGTTTCGGTCGCGCCGGGGAGGAGCCAGCTCTTTGGGAAGCAGATCGATATCGAGCGGAAGTGTGACGAGTCCGTTCAATGCCAGCCCGACAGCCGCGCCAAGTGAATGCGCGGCATGAGGCTCGACGCCGCTTGCACTGATCCGCCGAAAGGGATGGAGGAACTCTACCTCAAGACCAGTCCGCTCGGCCAGATGGCGCAACAGGTCTCCCTTTCCCGCACCCATACCCGCCACAGAGATCCGACCTGCCTGTTGCCCCCCATTGGCTTCGAGGTGAGTAAAAAGAGCTGCAAGCTCCGGAGTCAGTACATCGAGCGGCGCAGCCTCACCAAGGGTCAGGCATCGGGAGTATCGCAGAATTCCCTGCTGAGCGAGACCGAGCTCAGCCTCCCCATTTCGCAGATCGATGAGGGCCCTTACGGGCTCCGCGTCTCGGGCCTGGTTATACAGGAGCGTATTGAGCGATGCGAACGTCGAGACACCAACGGCAGTCGGGGTAATCCCTGCCTCCTGCAGTAAACTGAGGTATCGCCCAACCTCCTCTTTTCTGGCCGCAGCCAACAGAACAGTCGCCTGTTCGGCATTACGCTCAAGTACCTGGAAATCGTACTGCGTCTCCTCTGGAGGAAAGGGGATATGTCGTTCAACCTCGTAATCTACAATCCCCTTCAGCTCCTCTTCACCCACTGCCGGCATGCTTACCGATCGCATCGTGACACAACGTCGAGGGAGGCCAACTGTGACGAGACTCGGACGCTTGGGCAATCGAGACAAGAGGCCGGCCAGCTTCTCTTTAACAACGTCCGGCCTTTCGTGCTCTGCAGCCGGCAGCTCTTCGATGCCCCAATCGAGGAGCTGAACCCGTCCGAACGCTTTACTCAATAAGGCATGGCAGAGCAGACCGCCCCGGAGGTCGATGCCAAGACTGATTTTGTGTTGTGGAATCAGTTCGCCGAGCGTCATACACCTCCCCGTCTCGGATCCAGGCTCCAAAGCCGCACAGACAGCTTCGGTCGGCCTGGCGTTCCATCGTTTCGCAGGATAGCGGCAACACGAACCGTAAGTCTCGATCCCGTCATTCGTGCAGCCGATGCGACGGAGAAGTTTTTTGAGCTCACCGTGGCAGTCTGACTAAGCGCTGCGATAATCTGCTGCGGGTTCGCTGGGCCAGGCTGGCCTCCAGGCACCACCGCAAATCCCTGCCGACCGCCCCCCGAGATGGAGGTGAGAAGGTTGGTGAGTTCCCTCGGGCTCTTAAACGGAAGCTGGGTGCGCCGGTCGAGAACGACCTGCACCTCTGCCGCTGTCAGCCCAAGCGCCATCAAGACCTCCGGGCTGGCGGTATTGACATTGACCTGCCCGGAGGAATGGAGCGATACGTATCGGGCAATCCCAAGAGACTCGCCTGGCTGAAGCTCACGTTCCCACGGAAGCCGCGTCTCCAGCTCAGCCCGTCGTGGCGTATTGACGACATTGCCGTACAAGATCTCCGGCGTCATTCCCTTGACCAGGAGGAGTTCGTCGATAGTCTCGAAGTCCCCATTTTTCGCCCGATATGGGGTGGGACGTGACAGGTAGTAGTCGTCCTCGACACCGCTCATACGATGGAGATTGTCAGTATCGCGCCAGTCCTGAATCGAATCGACGATCGTCGAAAGCAGCTTCTCGTCGGTCACGCCAGCGCTGGAGAACAGCCGGCGAAGCATCGCGTCATATTGTGGACTGATCTGTCCATTCAGGGGAATCTTGCTCTCCTCATCTCTGACCGTCACCCAGTAATTCCCGCCGCCAAACGCCACATTCTCATAGGCAGTCGGGTTGGCGTACCAGTGTTCGTTCAACGTATCGTAACTCTTGGAATTGGGCGGGACATCACGGTCGGCATTGACAATCTCCGCTGCCGCCCGGTAGATACCGGCCTCTGCCAGGTAATACGCCTCCGCCTCCTGCCTGAAGTTGCCGGCCGCGGCCAACTCTGTACGCATCGAAAAGGTGAACGCTGTGAAGACAACACTCAGAAACGCCAGAATCCATAGTACAACCATCAGTGCCAGTCCACGTTCATTAGAAACGGGTGTCGGGCGCTTAACAGCCCAAATACCCTGCTCTCTGTTCCAACTCGAATCTTGAACGTTGCACTTTGAACCTTGAACTTTGAACATGCTCACAGCGTTCGCCCCACTTGTACCGGAAAGACCAGTGGCGGCAGGATCAACTCACGCGCCTCAGGCGATTTCGTCTGTCGAATTGTCAGCGTGAGCTCTACGGCTAATGGCAGACGATCGGAGCCCCTCAGAGCGCGCTGTCCCTGCGGAGCGATAGATCCCCTGGATGACGGCTGCACTGTGACATCCTGGGCGGGATCCCAAAAATCGCGCCAGGTAGGAGGAAGATTCTCCTCAGGCCTGCCCTCCGGCACCAGATACCGGAAGCGTACCGATGATACCCGCTCATCGAGCGGCTTGACCGAATCCTCGAGTGCGACTGATGCCTGAGTCGCAAGGGGATAACTTCCCGTCGCCACCAGTCCACGATCAAACTCTACGGCGTAGGCCACGATCCTGATCATATGGTTGAATGGTTCTGCCCCAAAGACCTGCGGAAGCGTCGCAAATTCGAGGGAGTCGGACTTACCATGAAAAGCAATGACATCCATATCCTGCGCTTTGACGCGTAAAGGGTATATCATCGCCAGATCTCGTGCAAGGATATCGACAAGGCTCCGATTGCGCTGATTCTCTTCCGCACGTGCCTCCCCGCTCTCCCACGACTTGGCTCCAATCTGGATTGCACCCAGCACAGCCACAAAGATAAGCGACAGGATTGTCAGCGAGATCAGGACCTCAAGTAAGGTAAAGCCCGCCTCACAGTGACCTGCTGGGGGTCGGGTTCGCACTCGGAACCTTGAACGTTGAACCTCGAACTTTGAACCTTGAAACACGACTACCCCCACACTGCCTTACTGAACGGACTGCGTCTGCCCCAACCTCTTCTCATCTACCATCATCCTCAGGGTGTGAAGATCTACAGATTTCTCTCCACGACGAGCCGGCCACATGACGCGAACCCGTACACGATAAAGCCGACCGGGGGATTCTTCCTGCTGTTCGATCGGCTGAATCTCAGAGGCCCAATGAAATCCTCTGCCAAACTCTCCTGCGTCGGCCGAGCCCGTGAGATTCCGCGTGACAGCCACCTCAGCCATTTTCTGTCGAGCCAGCAGGACCGCCTGGGTGTATTCCTCCGACGCTTTGACCGAGCGGACTCCCGCCGCTAACAGCTCCATAGCCACGGCGAACCCGACGCCGAGAATGGCCAGCGCTACGATGACTTCGAGCAAGGTGAACCCCGCGTTGGTACAGAGCACACGATGTCTCGGACCCCGTACGCCATACGCCATACGTCGTTCACACATTCTCTGCTGTGCTGATACGTGCCATCCCAACGGATGGATCCACAACGATTCGATAGGCTCGCCCCTTTGCATCGGAGAGATCGATCGATCCGCCTGTCGAACTCCCCTGCGGAAAGAAAGCGATAGCGCCCCGTTCATCCGATTGAAGAGGACCGGTCGCAAGGAGAACCGACTTTAGGCTCACTCCGGACGGGAGAGAACGGACCCGAGCCTGACGCATCTGAACCTGCTGTTCCGAGTCCTCAACGGTAGAAACCCGATCGATGCCGCTTAGACGCCCGACAATCCAGCCTGGTCCCCTTAACCAGTAGCGATTGGTCTGCCGGTCAAGGACTACCTCCAACACATCCTGGTTGGCAATCGCCTGCGTTCTGGCAAACCGGCAGAGGGCGGCAATATCCCTCGCTGAGGCCTTAAGTTGCGTCTGGCCGAACGAATGGCTAAAGGTAGGCGCAACCATTGCGATCACCAGCGTCAGGATGAACAGCACTACGATCAGCTCGAGAAGCGTAAAGCCTTTCGTGCCCCGCGCCGTTCTATTGCTCAATCCGCTCTCCTGATCGCTTGAGGCCTGCCCAGCTTACAACATCCTGGTTCTCTCCGTCTCCGCCGGCCACGCCATCAGCGCCATAGGAAATGATGTCGTAATCGCCATGCTCTCCCGGCGACTTATAGATATAGGCATGCGTCCACGGGTCAGCGGGAATCTCTTGCTTTTTCAGATAGGGACCATCCCAGTTTTCTACCCCTCCCGGATTGGTAAGAAGCGCCCTCAGCCCTGCATCGCTGGCCGGATACCGGCCAACGTCAAGTCGAAAGTTGTCCAGCGCGGCACCGAACAGCTCGATCTGGGCCTGAGCGGCCGCCTGCTTACCCTTGCCGACCCTTCCGAACAGCTTTGGTCCAACGAGGGCGGCCAACAGGCCAATGATGATAATAACGACCAGCAGCTCGATGAGCGTGAAACCGGCCTGATGATGGCGCAAGATCCTGACCCTCGCTTTTTGCCATGCCTGCATAGCTTCAACTCGCTGAATGTTCACACGCAACTCCTTGAATGAAATTTATCCTACGATTGACTTGGACTTCCAGGACGTTACCTTCACATCTCATATCGCACACTTACAGTGGGAGCTCATTGATGCTGAATATCGCCAGCAACATCGACAATACGATGAAGCCGACAATGATGCCCAGGGTCAGGATCAGAACCGGCTCCAACAACGACGTCAATCGCTTGACCGTTCGCCGTACGCGATCATCATAGGTGTCAGCTACCCTGATCAGCATCTCTTCAAGCTTACCGGTTTCTTCCCCCACCCTGGTCATATGGATAGAAAAGGAGGGGAAGGCAGCAGTCGCCCGCAGCGGGCCACTGATCCCCTCACCCCGCTTTACCCCCTCTTGCAACCTGGTCATGGCGCTGGCGATGACCCGATTGGTCACTGTTTCCTTGACAATAGAGACGGCGTTCAGGACCGGGACGCCGCTTTGAAGCAGTGTCCCAAACGTTCTGGCGAAGCGAGAGACCTCGATCTCCTGAATCAGACCGCCCACGAGGGGTAAGGCCAACTTCCACCGGTCCCACTGCATCTTCCCTTGTTCGGTCTGTAGGAAGACACGGAAACCAATCCAACCCATGACGATCAGCCCCACAAATACCCACCAGTAGTCGGTTGTAAACGTGCTGATCGCCAACAGCATCCTGGTCGGCAGCGGCATGAGCTGCTTGGTATCGGAAAAGATCTGAGCGAATCGCGGGATGACGAAGTTCATCATGACCACTACCGCACCTCCACCCACAAGGAGCAGCAGGATCGGATAGATCATGGCCGACGTCACCTCATCCCGTACCGCTTTTGAACGCTCCATAAACCCGGCTAACCGCGAGAGGATCACCTCCAATACACCGCTCGCCTCCCCCGCCTTAACCATATTGACGTACAACCTGGAAAAGAGTCGTGGATGCTTGGCCAAACTGTCTGCAAACGAGCTACCTGACTGGATATCGGTCAGGACACTACGGAGAATCGACCGAAAGCGTTGATTGTCTGTCAGATCCAGCAGGATTGCCAAGCTCCGATCCAACTCCATCCCAGCCTCGAGTAATGTGGCAAGCTGTTGCGTGAAGGCCAGGATATCGAGAGCAGATGGCCCTCTCGCAAGTCGGATCTGGAGCTTGATCTGGCCGGGTCGAACCTCTACTGCACCACCAGCCTGCCCAATCTTAATAGGGTAGTAGCCGTTAGTCTGAAGCCAGGTTGCAACTGCCCGTTCGTCCGAGGCTTCCATGCTGCCTCGGATAACCTTGGCGGTCCGGTCAGTCGCGGTATACTGAAAGGTGCTCATAATCCATAGTATTGCTTTATTGACACTCTATTCCGTAGTAAAGTTTAGAGCGCGAGCAATTCTTCAGCGACTCGCAACTCATAATTGGGGCCCCCATCCTGCTCATCCCTCCTCTTTCGTCACGCGGAGTAACTCCTCCAAGGTCGTGACCCCCTGTTTCACCTTCAGCCAGCCATCCTCCCACAGTGTCTTCATGCCAAGCTGGATCGCCTGTTGTCGAATCCTGTTGGCATCGGCCTTCTCCAGGATTAATCGTTGTACCTCCTCGCCGATTATCAAAAACTCGTAGATACCGCTGCGGCCATAATAACCGGTAAAGTTACAAGCGGCACAACCCTTGCCCCGAAATACTTGTAGCGTGGATGCGATCTCGGTCTTGATCCCCATATTGCGGACGGCAGTCGCCTCTAAGTGGTGTGTCTCTTTGCACTCGGAGCAGATATTACGGACCAGGCGTTGCGCCAGCACCGCCACAAGGACACTGGAAACCAGGTAGTTTTCGATACCCATATCCAGGAGACGCGTAATGGCGCCTGGCGCATCATTGGTGTGAAGGGTGCTGAAGACAAGGTGCCCGGTCATCGCCGAGTGGATAGCGATATCCGCCGTCTCCGCATCGCGGATCTCTCCGACCATAATGATGTCCGGATCCTGGCGGACGATCGACCGGAGGCCGCTGGCGAAGGTCAATCCGATCTTCGCTTTGACGTGGATCTGATTGACACCCCGGAGCTGATACTCTACCGGATCCTCGATTGTGATGATCTTTTTATCGACGGAGTTGATCTCGCTCAATGCAGTGTACAGGGTTGTCGTCTTGCCGCTGCCCGTCGGACCGGTGACCAGGATCATCCCGTGAGGCTTTCGTATCAGGCGCTCAAACTGCAGCCGTATGTTGTCCGGAAAACCCAAGTCCTCCAAGCTTAAGAGTAGACTACCGCGATCCAGGATCCGCATCACGACACTCTCGCCGTATAGGGTCGGGATGGTGGAGACCCGGAGGTCCAGGTCCTTACCGAGGATCTGCAGACGAATTCGACCGTCTTGCGGTAGACGGCGCTCGGCAATATTCATCTTCGCCATAATCTTCACGCGCGAGATCACCGCCCGCTGTAGCCGCTTGGGAGGCGACTCTTCATCGACCAGCACGCCGTCCACCCGGTAGCGAATTCGCAATGTATCCTCAAACGGCTCGATGTGGATGTCGCTGGCCCGGGCCTCGATCGCTCGAGTCATAAGGAGGTTGACCAGTTGGATGACCGGCGCTTCTGAGGCCAGATCCCGCAAATGATCGACATCCTCTCGCTCCTCGCCGGACGCCTCGCCCTCCTCCTCGCTATACCCCTTGACAATCTTCTCAATCGTCGTCTGACCATCACCATAATACTGATCGATGGCATCAATGATCTCCCGCTCCTGGGCGATACAGACGGTGATCGTCAACCCGGTACTCATCCGCAGATCGTCCAGCGTATACGGATCAATGAGGTCGCTCATAGCAACAGTCAGTACGCCATCCTTGACCGTCATTGGGAAGATCTTGTGTTCCCGCAGATACCTGGGCGAAAGACGACCTCTCATCGACACCGGGGTTATCGAAAGCGAGGCCAGCGAGAGGTAGGACATGTCGAACTGTTTCGCGAGAGCTTTGGCAATCTCCTCTCCTGAGACGTATCCAAGCTCTACAAGGGTCTCACCCAACCGTTTACCCAGCTCTCGCTGGTGCATAAGTCCCCGCTGGAGCTGCTCCCGCGTGAGCGTCTCGTCACGAATCAGCAATTCGCCAAGCAATTCACGTTGCCCGACGCGTTGTCCGCTCACCATTGCGTCAGTCACCTCCCATTTTTGTTCAACCAACACCTTGTACCTAGCCGGCGCTCTTCCCCGATTTCCGAAAAACCAGCTAAATCGGTGAGTTGTGTGATAGAATAGCCCGATGCAGAAGATCATGTCAAGGGGCGAACCTCGCCTGCTCCTCGCGGTCCGATCTGAAAGTATTTGACACTCCAATGACCTGCTTGGTATATGGGTACGAGAAGAATAAATCCCCCGAAGGTGCTCCATCCTGATTGGCACCTTATCCTATTCTCGAGTTCAGATAATGCGAGTGGCTGAATGACGATGAGTGATCTTTTATCGAATTACCCGATTAGAAGTGAGCAAGTAACCTGGAAGGCGCTCGACGGCGAGAGTGTTCTCCTCAATCTTGAGACCGGCGTCTATTTCACCTTAAATGACACAGGTACCGCGGCCTGGGAGTTATTTGATGGGGCAACCTCGTTGGCCGCGATCGGCGAGGCACTGTGCGTACGATTCAACGTCCTGCCGGAACAGGCTCGGCAAGATCTTCTCGAGTTAACACAGACGCTCCTCGATGAGGGACTGGTCAGGATCCATGAAGATCATTCGACACCTTCAAGAATTGAGCCATCCTGAGGCACTTCGCCTCTGTTGCTGGTCGCTTCTGACTACCCTCCTGGCGGCAGGCCTCTTGCGTACAATAAGCTTACCTGCACTGCTTCACCGTTTTGCCCGAGCCTCTCGATCACCCATCAGTCAACACGCATCCCTGCAATCCGATACTCGTCGAATGCAGGCGGTCTGGCGGTACAGCCACACAATCGTCACCGCTCTCCTCCGTTCGCAACGCCCCTGCCTGCTCCGCTCTCTGGTCGTCTATCGATACGGGTGCAAGCACGGGATCCCGGTCTCGATCCACTTTGGTGTGAGGCCCGGCATGGATGGATTGGAGGGACATAGCTGGGTGACACTTCACAAGATCCCGCTGTGTGAATCAGATGAGGTGTTGCGGTCGTATACGTCTGTCTATTCATACCCTGAGAGCAGCCAGGGGGTCGGTCGGTATCAGCCCCTGACGACCGTTGGCTGGCAGCCATGATCGGGCAACTCATCGAAGCCGGATGCCGTGCCACACCCGGTCTCGGCCGCTGGTACCTGAACCACTATGTCAGCATTAAGCGATTTGAGAAGCAGGTCCGCAGCACACTGGGATTCCCCGCCCCCCCTTCATCGATTGATCTTTTGCTGACCTACGCCTGTAACTTTACCTGTGACCATTGCGAATCCTCATCCCATCCCTCGGCTGAGTGGGGACTTTCGTTTGACACGATCGCCCGGCTGATTCATGAGATGGTGGAGATGAGGGTTACGCATCTCACTATTACGGGCGGCGAGCCGCTCGTCCGAAAGGATGTGTTCGACATCATTGAGCTCGCCATCCAACAGGGATTACGAGTGCATCTGGCCACTAATGGGAGCCTGGTTGAGCAGCACCACGAACGGCTGGCCCGGCTCAAGTTGGCCAGCGTCTTTACCAGCGTCGATGGCCTGGAGGAGACCAACGATCGATTCCGACACCATCCGGGGGCCTTCAAAAAAACTTTCAAGGCGCTCGAGCTGTTTGAGGCGATGGGGGTCTCCCCTCGCATGGTCAATACGCTGGTCCATCCCGGAAACCTCCATGAGATGGAGGAGCTGGGAGATTGGATCATGGTCTCTGCCGCGACCTGCTGGCGGATTGCGCTGGCCCTCCCATCGGGACGAGCAAAGGGCGAGGATCGTTTCTGCCTGACCGACGATCAGATTCGGTGGGTCCTGGCCTTCATACGTGAGCGACGAAAACGATTCTCGGTGATGCTGAGCGAGGAGGTGGGGTATCTGGGGCCGTGGGACCTGGAGGTCAGGTCGAAGCCATTTACCCCTTCAGAAGGATTGAGCGTCTGTGCTATCATGCCGACGGGTGATGTCATCGGGGCAACTGTCCTGCATGATGCGGTCTATTCCGAGGGGAATATCAAGGATCAGAGCCTCAAGGAGATCTGGCATAACGGCTTCCAGCGCTATCGGCAGCCGGTCCTGCCTGAGGAATGTTACGCCTGCCGCTATTTCCCCGCCTGCGGCGGAGGCAAGTTCGGGATGCGGGTGGGGGATCGTCACTGCAACAAACGACTCTGGGAAGGAGGAGGAACCGCATGAACAACATTGTCACGCCAACTCCAAAGCAGCCGTACACGAAACCAACGCTCACGAAGCATAAGCCATTGCGGGATATTACAGCGGGTCGCACTTCAGAAGTGTAGCCCAATTAAGATTCCTGCATAGTCGTTGGCGCTGTGCAAGTACAGCGTTCTCTGCCATGTAACCGATACGAGCGGGCGCGTCCTGGAGCTCAACAACGACGAGACGTACCTGCTGATGTATGTCTGTATGATGCAATGAGCAGTATCTATACACACTCCTTCCATATCCATGGTATCGATATTCAGGTGGCGACCGATATCCAGCAGCTCAGCCGTGGGGTAACGGAGCTGCTGGGCAAGTTTCCGCAGGCGTCCAACATCAACGGAAACAGTCTGACTGTAGTCTGCAGGACTGCTGAAGGACGCGAGGCTGGGAACTGCAAAAAAGATCGCCATCTGCTGGGAGAGCGACTCTACACATCTTCGCCCACCGATATGCTTGATCTCGAAGCATTGGGGATCAAGCTGGATGTCTGGTGTGATGGGTCATCTCTGCTATTGGACTTCCATCGGCATGGATGGATTGGAGGGACATAGCTGGGTGACACTTCACAAGATCCCGCTGTGTGAATCGGATGAGGCATTGTGCGGTCGTATACGTCTATCTATTCATACCCTGAGAGCAGCCAGGAGGCCGTTCAGTATCGGATCCTGGGCGCCGTCGGACAGCTATGATCGGGCAACTCATCGAAGCCGGATGCCGTGCCACACCCGGTCTCTGCCGCGACCTGCTGGCGGATTGCGCTGGCCCTCCCATCGGGACGAGCAAAGGGCGAGGATCGTTTCTGCCTGACCGACGATCAGATTCGGTGGGTCCTGGCCTTCATACGTGAGCGACGAAAACGATTCTCGGTGATGCTGAGCGAGGAGGTGGGGTATCTGGGGCCGTGGGACCTGGAGGTCAGGTCGAAGCCATTTACCCCTTCAGAAGGATTGAGCGTCTGTGCTATCATGCCGACGGGTGATGTCATCGGGGCAACTGTCCTGCATGATGCGGTCTATTCCGAGGGGAATATCAAGGATCAGAGCCTCAAGGAGATCTGGCATAACGGCTTCCAGCGCTATCGGCAGCCGGTCCTGCCTGAGGAATGTTACGCCTGCCGCTATTTCCCCGCCTGCGGCGGAGGCAAGTTCGGGATGCGGGTGGGGGATCGTCACTGCAACAAACGACTCTGGGAAGGAGAAGGACACGCATGAAGGACATCGTCACGGAAGGCCCGAAGATGCCCTACACGAAACCAACGCTGACGAAGCACAAGCCACTGCGGGATATTACGGCGACCGGCGGATCACCCCGATAGAGAGGAGGGAGCAGCTATGAAGACGACACCGAAGCAACCCTACACGAAACCGACCCTGACGAAGCATAAGCCGTTGCGCGATATTACTGCGCAGAGTATTAGTGACAGTCAAGGGTAGCTCAGGTAGGATTTCTGCATCAGTCGTCGGTACAGTACTGGTAACGGCTATCTTTAGGATTATCGGGAATTGCGGAGGGAATGGTTTATGAAGACAATGCCGAAGTCGCTCTACACGAAACCGACCCTGACGAAGCATAAGCCGTTGCGCGATATTACGGCTGGTACTCCTGCATCACCACGGTAGCGCGATTAAAATTCCTGCATAGTCGTCGGCGCTCTGCGAGCAAGCATTCTCTGTCGTCAGCGATAACTGATGGCAAGTAGACGCGCCCACTGGCGTACTTCTGCATGATGCAATGAGTAGTACACATATACGCTCCTTTCATATTCATGGTATCAATCTCAGAATAGAGACCGATATCCCCGTGCTCGCCCGTGGGGTAACGGAGCTGCTGAATGAGTTTCCGCAACCGTCCGGCATTAACGGGAACAGCGTCACTATAGCCTGCAGGATAGTCGAGGGGCTCGGGGATGGGAGCCGTAAAAGAGAGCGCTACCGGCGGGGAGAGCAACTCTACACATCTTCGCCCACCGATACGCTTGATCTCGAGGCATTGGGAATCAAGCTGGATGTCTGGCGTGATGGGTCATCCCTTCTGTTGGACTTCCATCGGCATGGATGGCTTCTCCTCGATCCTGAACAGGGCGCGCTTGAGGGCTGCCTCACCGAACCGATCACGCTGCACCATCAGATTGTAGGGAGCCTTTTCTGTCTGATGCCGCTCTCTCGGCTTCTGGCCGGCCGTGGACTCTATATGATCCATGCAGCCGCCTTGGAACGGAATGGGCGCGGCGTACTCATGCCCGGCGTCAGCAGAAGCGGCAAGAGTACCAGTTGTGTATCGCTCATGCGTGCCGGCTATCGCTGCCTTTCGGATGACAAGCCCTTCCTGCGAGGAAACGGCAACGGAATCGAACTGCTCGCCTTTCCGGAAAAGCTCGATGTGACGGATCAGACCGTCTCATTCATCCCAGAGCTCTGTACCGCCTCCACCGCGCTGACGCCAGGATACCGGAAAAAGCAGTTCCACCCTGAGGCGATCTATCCGGGATCTACAGTCAACGCGGTCCAGCCCGATCTGATCCTGTTCCCTCGGATCAGCGGCGAATCGGCCAGTCGGGTCGAGAGGCTGCCCAAGGCCAAGGCGCTCGAAGCGCTCCTGCCGCATAGCCTCCTGGTGTTTGATCGCACGACCTCAGCGGACCACTTTCAGCTCCTGGCCCGATTGGTTGCCGGGGCGGACTGCTATCGACTGCACTTCGGCCGTAATGTCCTGGACCTGCCCCGCCTGATTGATCCGCTCCTGGGATGATGGACATGGCACGTTCCCCAGAGAGGCATGCCCTGCTCGGCATGCTCCGGGCTGCGCTGTCTGATGACCATTCCGATCCTCCACTCATCCTCTCTACTCTCAACTGGCCCCTGCTCCAGCAATTAGTCCGTCACCACCGGGTAGGCCCGCTCCTCTCATATGGCCTCCGCCATACCCGATTTACCGGAATACCAGACTGGCTACGATCGGAATGGGGGATGCAGCGTCGTGAGGCGGTTGCCAGCGCCATGTATCACCTACAGGCGCTCGAAGAGCTGACAGGACTGTTCGTGGGTCGTGATATCCCATTCATCCTCCTGAAGGGAGAGGCCCTCTCACAGGCATACTATCCGGACGAAGGGCTGCGGCCCTACAGCGACATCGACCTCCTGATTAACGAGGGCTCCTACGAGGCGGCAAGGACCGTACTGACAGGACACGGGTTTCGTCTACGGCACCCACACCTTGAGGCTGAGAAACGCAAGCTGTTCGGGGAGGTCGAGTTCGATCGGCAAGGCCCAACAACGCTGACGGTGGACCTGCATTGGGATACCCTTATGGCCTCTTGGGGGCCGCCATCCCTCTTAAGCGATACAGAGGTATGGAGTCTCACTGATCAGATTCAAATCGGTAGGCGGATCGTACCGGTACTCAGAGGCGAGGTTCTACTGCTCCACCTTTGTGTCCACTTCACATTCCATCATGCCTTTGACGGCTTGATCCTACTGTGCGATCTCTTGCTGGTCCTCAGGCGGGAAGCCGACCGGATCGACTGGGATCGTCTCTTGCGGAAGGCCGACCACTATCAGTGCCGCCACGCAGTCTACTATGCCCTGGCCTGCGCGCAGTCGCTCCTGGCTGCACAAATCCCGTCAACCGTTCTGGATCGCCTGCAACCACCAGCCGCAGTCCAGTTCCTCATACCGGTTGATCGTCTGCTCTTGCGTGATCGCCCGGTCCCTCAACTATTGGAGCGTTATGTCAAGTTTCTCTTGATCGACAATCAGGCGGGCCGGCAGCGGGCTGCTCAGAGCTGGTGGCAGTCCAGTAAGCCGTGGCTGATCAAACGGAACCGTATCTTACGCCGTTGCGATACGGTAGACAACACGACGCCAGGCGCAGAGGGGTAACCCAACTTTTTGCAGTCAGTCTCACCCCTCTCATAGCCCCTACCCCACAATGTCCTCTCCGCCATCTACCCCGATCACGTTACCCGTTATCCAGGAGGTCTCCGGGCGGCTCAACGCGACGAGGGCTGCGGCAACGTCCTGGGGCGTAGTGAGGCGGCCGGACGGATTGCTCTGTACTGCAGCCTGAACGATCTCCTGGTATCCAGGGATCTTTCGGAGTGCTGGGGTATCGGTAACCCCTGCGCGGATCGCATTCGCTGTGATTCCAAGCGGGGCCAGCTCCATCGTAAGCTGCCGGATGTGCGACTCCAGGGCCGCCTTGGCCGCAGACACGGCCCCATAGCCGGCCCAGACCCGCGTCCCGCCGGAGCTAGTCATCGCATACACCCGCCCACCACGGACCATCATCTTTCTCGTTACTAGCTCCTGCACCCAATAGACAAGGCTATGGGCCATCACATCCAGGGTCATATCTATCTGGGCCTGGGTAAGGGCGTCCTTGGGCGAAGGGGCGATAAACGGCTTCAGGCTCCCAAATGCAAGCGAGTGCAATAACACCTTAACCGATGAGGGCTCCCCTCGATCAGACATGACCTTTTCCATCTGATCCAGGACCTCCCGCCGCTTCTCCGGGTCAGAGGCGTTCACATTAAAGAAGATCGCTTCTCGACCGGTCTGTTTGATCTCGCTGGTAATTCGATCGACATTCGGCATAGTAGCCTTTCGGTCCATGTGTACGCCGAAGATATGCATCCCTGCTTGCGCCAAGGCAAGGGAGACGGCCTCGCCGAAGCCACTTGAGGCCCCCAGGATCAGGGCCCACCCCTGCAGGCCAGAATATTGCGATGTCGTTGTCATACACTCCTCCTATGACGTTTGTGGCGTTCGTGCGTTGATTAGGTTATTGCGTTGGTTGCGCTCTCATCCTAGGCCAGCGGCTGGTACTGCAACTCATAGAGCCGGCTATAGAGCCCGCCGCTGGCCAGCAGTTCCTGATGGGTCCCCTCCTCACGAATCCGCCCCTTATGCAGGACGATGATTCGATCGACGAACTGAATGGTCGAGAGGCGGTGAGCAATGATCAGGGCGGTCCGTCCGAGCAGCAACTCTCGCAGGGCATCCTGGATCAGTAACTCTGTTGTCGTATCGACCGAGCTGGTCGCCTCATCCATAATCAGGATCGGTCTATTGAAGGCCAGAGCCCGGGAAAAAGAGAGTAGTTGGCGTTCGCCCTGAGAGAGCGTTAGGCCACGCTCCTCTACGGCAGCGCGAAATCCGCCTGGCAGCCGATCGATAAAGTCCTGAGCGTGAACGCGTCGGACCGCTTCAATCATCTGCGCCTCTGTGACAGCGGGATCGTTGAGGCTGACGTTGCGGGCGATATCTCCTGAGAAGAGAAAGACATCCTGCAGCACCAACCCCAGTTGCCGCCGTAACGTCCGCTTATCCCATTCCCGTACGTCGATGCCATCGATGCGAACACTGCCGCTCTGGACATCATAAAACCGGCAGAGGGCCGAGATGATCGAGGTTTTTCCGGCACCCGTGGCCCCGACTAACGCAACCTTTTCGCCAGGGGCCACTCGAAATGAGATCCCCTTGAGGACCGGCTCGCCGGCCGTGTAGGAGAGCCAGACATCCTTAAACTCGATCTCGCCGCGCAGACGAAGCGGGTGGGTAGGCGCAACAGGTTCCGCCAGCGATTCCTGCACATCGAGCAGCTTGAATACCCGTTCGCTCGATGCCATAGCCGCCTGCAGAATGTTGTACTTCTCCGCCAGATCACGGATAGGCCCGAATAGGCGATGGACATACTGAGTAAAGGCGATAAGAACGCCGGGGAGGACCCGCCCATCAAGGATCATGGCGCCACCCACCCATAGTATGAGACCGACAGTGATGGCGCTTAACAGCTCGATCGATGGGAAGAAAACCGCATTGTACTGGATGCTCTTGATCAGTACATCACGATGCTGGGTATTGATCTCTTTGAACTTGTGGTAGTGGCGCGCCTCCTGGCCGAAGGCCTGGATCGTGGCCATACCAGAGATATTCTCCTGCAGGTACGCATTCATCCGGGCCAGGATCCGTCGGCTGTCACGGTAGTTCTCGCGCGCCCGCTTGCGATAAGCGGCCGTTGCGCTCAACATCAACGGGAAGGATACAAATGAGATCAACGCCAGGCGCCAGTCCAACATCAACATGGCCGCCGCAATTCCGACCAGCGTCAGCAGATCGCCCAACAGCGCGACTACTCCGGACCCGAACAGTTCATTCAGCGTCTCCACATCGTTGATAACCCTGGTCATAAGCCGGCCGACCGGATTCTTATCAAAGAAGGCGAGATCCTGTCGTTGCAGGTGGGTGAAGAGCTGTGTCCTGAGGTCATGCATGGCCCGCTGGCCGGTATACTGCATGGTGTAACTCTGTGCGTATTGAGACAGGAATCCGACAAGCACAGTGATCAGATAGGCCAGGACCGCAAGGTTCAGGCCGTGCAGGTCGCGAGCGGCGATGTGGGTATCGATCGCAACCTTGGTGATATACGGCCCGAGCAGTTGCATCCCCGTCGTCAGAAACAGCAGCAGCAGGGATACTACCACCCACCATCGATACGGCGCAAGGTATCCGCACAACCGCCGTGTCAGTTGGGCATCGTAGGCTTTGCCCAACAACTCCTCGTCCTGGTGCCCCTGCGCTTCCTTCATATCCTGGCCTCTGCATTATCGCTTATGGCATCGATCTCTCGCGTCAACAACTGTCGGCGATACAGCCGGTAGTAATGACCCCGCAAGGCCAGCAGATCTTCGTGACTGCCACGCTCCACAATCCGGCCATCTTTCAGATAGATAATCTGATCCGCCGCCATGACGGTTGAGATCCTATGCGAGATCAGGATCGTCGTCCGCTCGCGCATGAACCCTTTCAACTGCTCGAGGATTCGCTCCTCGGTTTCGGTATCCACGCTGGAAAAGGCATCGTCCAGAATCAGGATGGGCGAATTCCTGATGATGGCCCGAGCCAGTGCCGTTCGTTGCTTCTGGCCGCCGGACAGCCTAACCCCACGCTCCCCCAGCAGCGTCTCGAACTGGTGCGTAAATCCCTGGATACTGGGTGTCAATTGGGCAAGATCGGCCGCCATCTCCAGATCCTCTGATGTGGCGTCGCCGTTACCGAAGAGAATATTCTCCCGGATCGTATCGGAGAATAGAAAGATATCCTGAGAGACATAGCCGATAGCCCGCTTCAGGGTCGTTAATGGGAGCTGTCGAATCTCGATATCATCGAGAAACAGGGTCCCAGGCGGCGGCTCGTGCATGCGCAGCAAAAGGCTTACCAGCGTACTCTTTCCGGCGCCGGTGTCGCCCACCACCCCGCACCAGGTGCCGGCCGGAATCGTCAGGGTAATCCCGTGCAGGACAAACGGCGCATCGAGAGTATGGCGGAATGACAGGTCGCGAAACTCGATCTTACCGCATACCTCCGAGACCTGCCCGGTCTCCGGTGCCGGTGGTAAGTCTGTCGAATCCGCCTGATACCCGGCCGCAACCGGCGCATCCAGGATCTCTACAAGGCGAGCCAGCGAGGCCGAACCGCGCTGATAGAGCGTGATCACATACCCGACTGCCATCATGGGCCAGGTCAGCATGGCCAGGTATCCGTAGAAGCCGGCCAGTTCCCCAAGGGACATGGTTTGCATCGCAACCTGACGGCCGCCAATCCACAAGACGACCGTAGCAGCCAAGCCTGACAGTACGCTCGTGACCGGCCAGAAATACCCCCAACGCTTGGTCAGCTCGAGATTTTTGATCCGATACTCCCGGCTCAACCCGGTGAAATGCTGCTGCTGGTTCTCTTCCTGCGCGTAGGCTTGAACAACCCGGATCCCGGCCAGGTTCTCCTGGACAAATGTGCTGAGGGTGCTGAGATGCCGCTGGATATCCCGATACCGGTTGAAGATGCGATTGCCGGCGACGAGCATGAGAAGGGTGATGCCTGGCAGGGGCAGAAGGCTCCACAGCGTCAGCCACGGATCGATCACCACCATCAGCAACAGGCTGCTGGACACCATCAGGACAGCATCGATCGAGGCCATCGCCCCCATCCCCAGCATCTCGCGGACGGAGACCATGTCGTTGGTCAGCCGCGACATCAGGTCGCCGGTCTTGGTGTGGGTAAAGTAGCTGAGCGGCAGGCGCTGCAGGTGGGCAAAGATCGCATTCCTGAAATCCCACTCGATGTGCCGCGAGAATCCGAACACGTACGTCCGCCAGAAGTAACGGAAGATTACCTGAAAGGCGGCGGCCACGATAATTAGGACGGGATACTTCCACAGGGCGACAGTGTGCTGCCCTGGATCGGCCAGCAAGGTATCCAGGGCATCCTTGGTCAGCCACGGGATGGCGAGCCCACACAGGTCAGTTATGATCAGCGCACCAAGACCGATGAACAGGAATCGCCGGTGCCGGTACAGATACGGTTGCAGTCTGGCAAACTTCTTGAAAATCGTACGCCTCCATGATCAGATGTAAGAGCGTGAGACCGGATCAGCGAAATAATTGTACGTGAGCCTACGCCCCTTGTAAAGGCATTGCAGGCGGTCGTAGTCCTAGCTCAGGCTTGTTATTATAGACGGGATTGAGTCGAGCGGGTCGGGTGAGCGTAGCGTAATCCGACGATCTGTACGGGCAAGTACGGGAGACCATCTGCGAGGTTACGGGAAAAGTGGGTTGCGTATCAACACAATAAAATAGACGAGGCGGGAGGGGGTCTCCCCCTCCCGCCTCATGTCAAGCAACGTAGATACGTGCGCTAAGCAGGCGGCACGCGGTCGTCTTCATCTTTCAACACATCTCTGTTTTCTCAAGATGGGGTCATAATAACAAGTTGTCGTGCCAGTCCCAAATGTTATTGAGCCTGAGAGACCCAGAACCGGCTGGCCATTCACGAGCATGGGCTCGTCTGTCACCCGGCATGGAGGATCAGTTGTTGCGTTGATCAGATCGCCGGTCTTCGGGTCAAATGTCATCTTCGCTACACATTGTCCACCCAAGACCAGATCAGTCCGTTGGGCGGGCTTACCGCTGCTGGATCGCGCAACGCTTGAGACGTAACCCAATTCTGGCAGTAATCGCAGTGGAAACCGTATCCCAATATTCCGACACTCATGGCCAGCGATCCCGGCAGGGTGCAGTTTTTGTCTATGGACCAAGGACTATTTTTTCTGGTCGCTCCTCAGGATTAATTGACACCTTAGATCGCCTCGTTATAGAGTGCATCTACTTGAGCGGACGTGGAAATGATCGATATCGAGAAAGTCGTTGATGATCGTACGGGCGAGACGGTCCTGGAGGTCTCCCTTCAGGGTCGGCTGCTGCTGGACTGCTCCCTCTTGAACAAGGGAAGCGCCTTTTCCGAACAGGAGCGGCGCGACTTCGGCCTGGTCGGCCTACTGCCTTCCCACGTCAGCACCTTGGAGCAACAGGCGACCCGGAGGTATGAGGAGTACCTGAAGAAGACAACGGCACTGGAGCACTTCCTTTTCCTCCGTGCCCTGCAGGACCGGAACGAAACGCTATTTTACCGTCTGCTGCAAGACCACCTCGCCGAGATGTTGCCGATGATCTACACCCCGGAGGTAGGAGAAGTCTGTCAGCGCTACAGCCATATTTACCACCGGTCTCGCGGACTGTTCATCTCTTATCCACAACGGCACGAGCTGGACACCATTCTGGAAAACCGGCCGTATCGCCAGGTAGACGTCATCGTCGTGACCGATGGCGAGCGCATCCTCGGGCTCGGCGATCAGGGGGTGGGCGGGATCGGTATTCCAGTCGGGAAGTTGGCCCTGTACACCTTGTGCGGCGGGGTGGACCCCGGTCGGACGCTGCCCGTCGTGCTCGATGTGGGGACGAACAACCCGGAGAGGCTGGCGGACCCGCACTACCTCGGCTGGCGCCATGAACGCGTGCGCGGGCCGGACTACGACGCCTTCGTGGACGAGTTCGTGCAAGCTGTGGAGCGGCACCTGCCTGGCGTGCTGCTGCAATGGGAGGACTTTGGCAAGGTGTCAAGGGGCATCCAATTTTCCCTAGTTATGGGCATCGAAAATTCCCTACCCCCCCCGTCTCCCCGTATGCTGCATTACGCCATGGCCTCCGCCCCTTTGAGGAGGCCCGCCTTGATCT